>Ga0265316_10000006_pt1 | contig 289686 bp, 239 predicted proteins | sample 4522metaG_FD_202092 | JGI IMG/M metagenome (GOLD analysis project Ga0265316, IMG submission 202092) | Rhizosphere microbial communities from Carex aquatilis grown in University of Washington, Seatle, WA, United States - 4-5-22 metaG | ecosystem: Host-associated > Plants > Roots > Rhizosphere... | reverse complement strand
ATTAGGCCTACGTATCAAGGAAAATCGACAGCGGGAGGCACACTTTGCTACGGTTTGGCAGCTATTCGCGGCCGAGAGGTTGAATCGACGCGGCCCAGTGGCCGTGTTTTGCACAAGGCTGTAGCTAACTGACACCGGCTGCAGGCCCGCCGGCCGCAGGCCCTCAGCGGATCTCGTCGATTACCGCCTCGGGGCGCTTGTTGACCTCGTCGAAGATCCGCCAGATGTATTCGCCGATCATCCCCAGCATGATGATGATCACGCCGAGCAAGAACGTCATCAGCGTGATCAGCGTGGCAAAGCCGCGCACTTCGATCCTCCCAAAGAGGGCATTCACCAGAATGAATGAGCCGTAGCCCAGGCTCATGAAGGACGCGAGAAACCCGATGAGGGAGACCAAGCGAATCGGCAGGATCGAAAAACCCGCCAGCGAGTCGACGAAGGCGTTGAACTTTTTCCAAAACGTCCAGCGCGACTTCCCATGGGCGCGCGGACGGCGCCGGTAGAAGATGATCTCGGGGCGGAAGCCCAGCCAGTACACCAGCAACGGCGTGTAGGCGTTTTTCCCGCTGCCGGTGAAATGCGGCAGAATCGCCCGGTCCATGAGCGCCAGATCGTAGCCCTCGTTCGGGTAGTCCGGAGAGACGAGCAGGCGGACGAGGCGGTAGTAGAGATAGGAAAAAACTTTGGACGCCAGCGGGTCGTCGCGGCCCTGCCGCGCACACAACACATATTTCGCGCCGGCGAGCCACTTGTCGACCATGGCGGTGATCAACTCGGGTGGATCCTGGAGGTCGGCTGCCAGGACGGTGAAACAATCACCGGTCACGAAGCCCACTCCGGCCTTGCACGCGTGAACAGCGCCAAAGTTCCGCGTCAGCTTGATCAGCTTGGTTGCTGCGCGCTGCTCTTTGATCTTGAGTAACTGCGCCCACGAGCCGTCGCCGGATCCATCGTCGACGAAGATCAGCTCAAGCTGCAGATCCTTCTCCAGAAGTGCGTGCTCCACCTGCCGCAACTCATCCATCAGTTGCGGCAACGACCCCTCATTGAAGTAGACGGGAACGACGACGGATACGGTTTTCATGGGGTTGCGGCGTCGTTGCTCTTCAAACCGCGCCCGACGCTGCGGCAAAGGTGCGCACGGCGCTAACGGTCTGCGCCGCGGCGATAGCATCGAGTGTTGGCCCGATTGGGAGACTGAGAACCGAATGCGCAATCTCTTCGGTGATAGGAAATGCCCCAGACGGCCAGCCGCAGTCTGCATATGCGGTCGAAAGGTGCGGGGGAACGGGATAGTGAATCAAGGTCTCGATGCCCGCTTGGCGGAGGTGCTGCTGCAGCAGCTCGCGTTGCGGGTGGCGGACGACGAAGAGGTGCCACGCCGGCTCCGCCCAGTCCGGCACGAACGGCAGCGTCAATTCCGGGATTGCGTGCAGGCCGTCCAAATACGTGTGGGCCACGCAGCGGCGCCGCTCGTTCCATTCGTCGAGATGCTTCAGCTTGACCTGTAAGAAGGCGGCTTGCAGCGGATCCAGTCGCGAGTTCATGCCCTTCACCTCGTTGTAGTACTTGGCTTGCGACCCATAGTTCCGCAGCACGCGCAGGCGTTCGGCAAGCTGCTCGTCATTGGTGGTGACGGCGCCCGCATCCCCAAAGGCGCCGAGATTTTTCCCCGGATAAAAGCTCCAGCCCGCCGCATCGCCGAGCCCGCCGACGCGCCGGCCGCGATAACGACCGCCGTGGCCCTGCGCCGCGTCTTCGACGACTTTCAGGCCGTGGCGCTGCGCGAATTCCACGATCGCGGTCATATCCGCTGGTTGGCCGTAGAGGTGCACGGCGACGATCGCCCGCGTCCGCGGCGTGATCGCCGCGTCGAGCCGATCGGGATCCAGGTTGAACGTGCGGGAGCTCGGCTCGACAGGGACCACGCGCGCCCCCGCATGAGAGACCGCCAGCCACGTGGCGATGTACGTATTGGCGGGAACGATGACGTCATCACCGCTGCCGATTCCATAGGCTCGCAAGATGAGATGTAACGCTTCGAGTCCGTTGCCGACCCCGACGCAGTAGCGGACGCCGCAGTGTGCCGCGAAGGCGGCTTCGAAGCTCGCGACCTCCTCACCGAGAATATACCAGCCGGACTCCATGACTCGCCGATACGCCGCGTCCAGCTCCGCTTGTAGCGCGGCGTCGGGCTTGAGATCGAGAAAAGGTACCGTCATCGGCGTGCGGCCCCCACGGCTTCCAGGTACTGATCGTAGTCGCGGTAATACCCGGCCTCATCGTAAACTGCCGACGCCAGCACGGTGCACACCGAGCCTGAGGAAAAGTTCTCCAGCTCGCGCCAGATGAGCGAAGGGATGTACAAGCCGTAGTACGAGCGATTCATGTGATAGCGGGCCGTCTCGATGCCGTCCGCGACGACCACATCAAAGCTTCCGGACATGGCGATCACAAATTGCTCGCAGTCCCGCAGTGCATGACCGGCGCGGCTTTCGCCTCCCGGGACGTCGTAGAGATAGAAGACCCGCTTGAGCTCGAATGGCACGTGCTTCTGGCTCTCGACGAAGGTCAGGTTGCCGCGCGGATCGGTGATCTTCGGCAGGTTGATCATGCGACAATCGGTCACTCTCATTGCAACGCCTCCAACCGCCGCGCTCCGCAAAATTCGGGGCAACGCCAAGCGTATCTGGAATACACGCCCCAGTGTGCGGATTCCACCGGCAACAGGCGCACAAATGTGACTGGATTGCCGACTCGGCTCACAGCCGCACAAGCGCGCTGGCCCATGACAATCCCACCCCGAAACCGCACAGGACAACCAGATCGCCGGGGCGCGCTCGTCCCGCGTCCAGCGCGCCGCGCAGCGCGATCGGGATCGAGGCCGACACGGTGTTCCCGATGATACTCAGGTTGCGGTAGACCTTTGCCGGCGGGATCTTGAGCGCGCGCTCCAACGCGTCGAGGGCGAGGGCGCTCGCCTGGTGGAAGACGAACAGGTCGATGTCGTGCACCGACAAGCGGTTGCGTTCGAGCAGCGCACGGACCTGCTTGGGAACCTTGGAGTTCACGAACGACAGCACGCCCATGCCGTTCATGTGAATGTTTTCGAGCGTGCGCGTGCTGCCGTTGCGTTCCGGCTCCGGCGCCGCGGTGGCGTCCGAGCGTCGAATCCGACAGCCGCCCGCGGGAATCCAGAAACAATCGTAGCCCTTCCCGGAAGTCCCGTAGATGAGGTCGCGCATGCCGTGCTGCGCGTCGCCGGGTTCGAGCAGCGACACGGCTGCGCCGTCACCGAACAGGACGCGTGCGGAGCGGTCCTTGGGGTGGATGAGCTTGGAGTACGTATCGCTGGTGACGAACAGCACCCCGCGTGCGATGCCGCTGTCGATCAGCCCCTGGGCGATGCCGAGCCCGTAAACGAACCCGGAGCAGGCCAGGGTGATATCGAACGCGAACACCGCATCGCGCAGCCGCAGCCTTTCGTGGAGTAACGAGGAATTCGGCGGCATGATGTGGTCCGCCGTCTGGGTGCAAAAGATCAGCGCATCGATGCGCTCGCGCGCCTCCGGGTGCCGATCGAACAGGACGCCGCACGCGGCGAAGGCGAGGTCCAACGCGGTCTCGTCGGCGCCGGCGATCCGCCGACTTTCGACGCCTGAGCGCGTCGCGACCAGATCGATCTCCCACAAGGGGTGCTCCTTGTGGAGCTCGGCGTTGCTCACCACGCGCTCCGGCAGGTACACCGCGATATCCGTGATTTTCACGCTCATGGGCATCAACTGCCGCGCCGCTTCTTCAAGCGCACGGAATACAGGCCTTCCTCTGCGAGCACCACCTTCGAAGGTACCTTGAAGGAAGCGAGTCGCGCCAAACACGCCTTGCGCACGCGCGGCTTCAGCGAGGCGACGGCCTCCGGGACGCGGGTGACGATCTTCGCCACCACGATCTGTCCGAGGAGCGCGTGCTTCTCGCCGTAGACGGCAACGTCTTCAACGTTGTCGAGCGCCAGGATCACCTCTTCGATCTCCGCCGGATACACCTTCTGCCCGGCGACATTGATGAGGTCGGTGACACGGCCCAGAATGCGGAACCACTCGCCCTCCACTTCGACTTTGTCCTGGGTATTGAACCAGCCTTGCGCATCGAAGGGCGAGGGCGCATTGAGGTAGCCGACCATGGCGTACTCCGATTTGATCCACAAAATGTCGTCCACGACCTTGGTCTGAAAGCCTTGGCCGCCGATGCGCACCCAGAGCGAGCCGTCCGGGCGCGATTGAGAGCGCAGCACACCCAACTCCGAAAGACCGTACGTCTGTTGGAGCAGGACGTTTGGGAAGGATTGGCGCAGTCGATCGAGCGTGGACTGTGGCATCACTTCTGTGCCGTACGTGATGCGCTTCAACGAGCCGAGATCGAACTGCTTCACCATGTCCGAACGTACCAGCAGGTTGAGGAATGACGGCGTTGTCGGGAGGATTTCCACCCGATGCGCTTCGATGGCTCGGCAGATCCCGGCAACCGAGCGGTCGCTTACGGTCACCACGGTCCCCAACCCGGAGGTGATCGACAGGATCGTGTTGATACCGCCGAAGTGGTCGAGCAGGAGAAAGGCAATGGCCACGACAGGCGCACCGCGTTTGCGGACCTTCTCCGCCACGAGATCAAAATTGTGCAGAATGGCTTTGGGCAACCCGGTTGACCCCGAGGAAAAGAGGATCAAACCCGGATTGCCGGTTTCCAGAAAGCGAACGAGCAACTGGTTTGTCGGTCGCGTGCCCGTCGGCGTGAGCCGCGGCGCACGGTCGCCGGCGTCGAATTCCGCGATCCAGCCGGCCTCCGAGAGTTTCAGGATGGTGTCTCTCTCGATGACCGAAGTGGGGGTTGCGGGAACGGCGACGCAGGCGCGGCGGGCCAGCGCCATGAGGAAACAAAAGACATCGGGAGAGTAGTCCGCGACGACAACCACCACGGAGCCGCGAGGCACTCCTACTGCGTCCAGGCGCTGCTCATGCTCCGCTGTGGCCACGAGCACTTCGCCATAGGTCGTGCGCCGAGTGCCATCAACGAACGCCGTCTGCCCGGGCGTTTCCGCGAATCGATCAAACAGGAACTGCATGGGTTTTGCCCGCGCGCCACCAGTGGCGCGCGCTCACGATTCGAGGCCCAGGAAGCGGCGCAATGCCGCGTTCTGCCGCTTGATCGCACCAAAGGCGCCCGCGCCGCCGTGACCGGGATTGACCCAGATGTCATCGGGCAGCCGCTCCCACAACCCGAGGACGGATTGACGCAGGCGGGTCTCGTCCTCGCCAGGCAGCGATACGAGACCCACACCGTCGCGGTAGAGCGTATCGCCGGTAAAGGCATTGCCACGGAACAGGACGACGCTGCTGCCGGGAGTGTGACCGGGAGTGTGCAGGTAGCGGACCTCGTCGTCGCCGATGCGCAGCGCACCGCCGTCATCCACGAGCTCGAAGGGCGGCAGCACGATGCGGGCGTTGATCTTGAAAGCCATCATCAGAAAATTCGATCCGCGCGCCGTCCGCAGGTCGTCGCGGGGAAGGTAGACCGGTATGTTGAAGCGGCGCTGATACTCCGCGGAGCTGCCGACATGGTCGAAGTGGCCGTGGGTACAGAAGACCGCTTGCGGCCGCCGGCCGCAGCGCGCGAGGGCCGCGTCGATAGCCCGGGTGTCGAGCCCCGGATCTACCAGAATGCACGCATCGGGACTGGAGGTCGCGCAGATGTAGCTGTTGGACGCGAACACGCCGTTGCGCACGCGCACCGCGGCCGTTGCGCCGTCGCCCATCGGCTGCTCCCCGTCGAGGTGGTTGCCGGAATGCTGCATGTCAGTGGACGCCGCCGAGGAACACGGTCTGCGCAGTCACATAGGAGCTGCGCTCCGAAGCGAAGAAGTCGATGACGTTCAGAATGTCGTCGGCGGTAGCGAAGCGTGGCAAGGGCAGGGTGGCGATGACGGCCTCGACCTTTGTTCGGGGAAGCTGCTCGAGCATGTCGCTCGGAAACGCGGTGACCCCGACGGTATTGCAGGTAATGTTGAAACCCGCGAGCTCTTTGGCAAGGACGCCGGTGAGCGTCATTGCGGCGGCCTTAGTGGCCGCATAGACCGAGTCGCCGGGCGGCTCGAGCGCGCCCGCCATCGATCCGAGGTTGATGATGCGCCCGTATTTCCGCCGGCCCATGAGCTTGGCGCTCTCGCGCGAGACAAAGAGCGTTCCCAGAATATTCGTCGTCACCATTTCGCGAGCTTTAGAGGCCGGCATGAGCAGCGCGTATTGCGAGGTCAGTACCGCGGCATTATTCACGAGGATGTCGAGGGAGGCGAACTGGCGTCCAATTGTGCGGAAGGTGGCACGTACAGCCTCGTCATCACCGATGTCCAGCGCGAAGTGGACATAGCGTTCGTGCTCGAGCGTCGCGGCCTCGCGGGCGAGGCCGATCACCTGGGCACCCTCGGCCAAGAAGTGGGTGGCGACGATCTTGCCGATGCCCCGGCGCGCTCCGGTGACCACCGCGACCCGGCGCGCGTATCGGCCCGCGGCTTCCGGCATCAGAGTCCCTGCGTCAGCTCCAGCACGTAGGCCCGCAGTGTCTCCACGCTGGTGTACGGCGACTCGGCCCGTTCCAAAGCGCGGTCATCGGCCAGGCTCAGCTCGAGACCGTGCTCGGTGTTGAGCGCAACTTCCACGTCGGTGATCAGCGACACGAGCTGGAGAGAGTCGAGCTGCGAGCCGGCACCGAAAAGCGGTGTTTGTGCGGAGATGACGATCTGGTCGGTAGGCGCACGCTCGGCATTGAGCGCGCCGAGCGCTGCGAAAATAATTGCGTCGATCGTACTGCCCGTAATCATGTAGTCTCCGTAGCAGCCTTCGGCGGAACCGGCGCCGGACGTCCGGCAGCGATGAGCGCTCGCATCTTTGGCACCGTGACGGCGCGGTACTCATCCACGAGGAGGCCGACGCAGATGGCATCTTGGAAGCGGCCATCGAGAAAGTAGTGGGATCGCAGCCGGCCTTCCTCCTTCATCCCCAGATATTTTTGCCACTTTAGCATGAGCGGGTTGTCGGCCGCCACGGTGCCGTACACCCGGATCAATTCCAGCCGCTCGAATGCCAGCTCGTAGAGCAGTTGCATGGCTTCGACGGCCGCGGGGATGCCGTGCACGGCTGCCGGCTCGCCAATCAGAAAGCGACCGGGTTCCGCCCGCCGGTGGACGAGGTCGACGTCGGTCAGCGAGAGCATGCCGACCGGCTGGCCGGTATCCAGTCGCTCGATGATGAAGTTATGCTCGGACCGTGGCCGCGCCGCGATCCACGCCGCCTGGTCGGCGACCGTCTGTGCGCCGCGGTTGAGCAGCGCGGCGCGCTGCGACTGACGCCATTGGAACGTCAGTGGGGCATCTTCCACGCGTAGGGGACGGAGGCGGACAAAGCGGCCAACCAATTCGTTGACCGACGCACTAGCCGCGGGGATCTGACGGCCCCGGCTGTCGGCTTCGGCAGCCCGCTGCGTTCTTCCAACGGGCCTCTGTCTCTTGCTGACGCGCCGCTTTTTCACCGCATCCTCTCGGCAATGAACGCACCGGCGTGCGTCGTACCGCGTGCGCGCCGGATTCCAGAGGCTTCAGGTCGGACGTCTCACCAGCCCGGTCAACGCGGCCTCGGCTTCGGCAAGCAAGTCCGTCATGACCTCCGCCGCGGGTTTCAGGCTACGGATCAAGCCCATGCCCTGGCCGGCGGGCATGAACGAGCGCTCGGCATCGGCGCCCCCCGCAACGCCCATGTAGTCCATTACCCCTGCCTGCATGGAGTGGAGAACCTGCATGGGAAAGGGTTGAATCTGATCGGTCTTGCGCTCCCACTCGTCGTTGTAGGTGTTCCGGATCGTGCGCGCCGGCTTGCCGGTGTAGCAACGCGTGCGCACCGTGTCGGCTTCGCCGCTGTGCAAGATGGCTTCGCGATACTGCGGCGCCGCTTGTGCCTCGGGGGTGGCGATGAATCGTGTCCCGACGATCACCCCCTGCGCGCCCAGCGCCAGGGCCGCGACGAGTTGTCGTCCGTCGGCGATGCCGCCCGCGGCCAGGACGGGGACGCGCACCGCGTCGACAACCTGTGGTACCAATGCAAGCGCGCCGATCTCGCCCGTGTGTCCGCCGGCCTCGGTGCCTTGTGCCGCAACGATATCAGCGCCTGCTTGCGCGGCTTTCACGGCATGGCGGACCTTGCCGATCATCACCATGACGAGCATGCCGCGCTCGTGCATCTCGGCGATGAACTCCTGCGGCACGGCCAGGCCGGCAACGAAGATCCTGACCCCCTCGTCGAAGACGACCTGCATCTGCGGCCGGATCATCTCCGGAATCGGTGCCAGCAGGTCGACGGCAAACGGCTTGTCGGTCAGCTCGCGGGTTTTGCGAATCTCCTGTCGGAGTCCGTGCGCATCCAGGGTGGCGGCACCGATGACTCCGAGACCCCCGGCGTTCGACACGGCTGCCACCAGCCGGTGCATCGACACGCCACCCATGCCGGCAAGGACGATGGGATGTTGGATACCTAGAAGATCACAGAGCGAGGTGCGCAACATGGCGTGGGGTGCGGCGTTCGTATGGGATGGCTCGTTCAATGCGCTTTGCGTTCGCGGCTGACTACGGGAGCGAAGCTACTGATCGCCCTAAGTGCTCGTCCCGCGCGCCTAAAGAGAACGAACTGTTTGCGAGCCGCGCTTGCCCCAGACGATGGACCAGCGGCACCCCCTCTCCCGGGCCATTTCCGGTACGGGAGAGGGTTGGGGTGAGGGCCGCAGGATGGTTGGCGTCGCGTATATCCAATGGAAACAGGAGCTATGGGGTCAGCCGTTGGAGCGTGCCAGCTCACCGTCGATGACGGTCTTGAAACTCTCAAACGGCTGCGCGCCGCTGACCAGGCGGCCATTGATGATGAACGCCGGGGTCCCGCTGACACCCACACTGCTACCTTCGGCCGTTTCCTTTTTCACGATGTCTTCCGTCTTCTTGTTGTCGAAGCAATCGGTCCACTTCGCGACGTCGATATTCGTGTCCTTGAGCTGCTCGAGCGTCTTGTCCTTCAGGTTCTGGAGATTGAGGTCCTTCTGGTTTTGGAAGTAGTAGTTGTACAGCTTCCAGTACGCGTCGCTGTTCTTCTGGTCGAGCGTGCACTCGCTGGCGATCGCCGCGGGACTCGCCCAGGGGTGCATGGGGAGGGGGAAGTTCTTGTAGATGAAGCGTACTTTGTCGCCGTACTCCTTCAGCACCTGGGTCTCCATCGTCTGGTATCCCCGCGAGCAGAACGGGCACTGGTAGTCCGAGTACTCGACGATCGTGACCTTCGCGTTGTCCGGTCCTTTTGATGGTTTCCGTGTGAGATCGATCTTCTTCATGACGCCGGCAAACGGGTCTGCCGTCAGGTCTTCTACATCAGCGAACGCCGCATAGCGGCCATCGGCTGAGACCACGAACGCGACCTCTTTGCCGCCCGCATTCAAGACGCCAGATCTGGGATTTTGAAGCGGCGCCTCCTTGATGCTTTTCACTTCTACATTCGACGCCGGGGGGAGATTGGCCTTTCTCCGATAGTAATCCACGAGGTTCTTGGTGACCGCCGCATCATTGGCCGCCGGCTTTGCGTCGCTGACTGCTGGTTTGACATCGCTGCCTGCCTGCTTGGCGGGTGGCTCCGCGGGATTTTGGCTGCAGGCAACGAAGGTGCTGCCGCACAGCGCAAGGGCGAGCATGGATCGACGAACAGAAGCAAGAGTCTTCATGGGAGTTCCCTTCTCGTGGCGAATGATGCTGGTGGTCTAGCACGCGACTACCGACTACTCAACGACCTGCGGTCGGCGTCTTTTCTATGGCCGCTCCCCGTTGGGTCGCTGCGAACTTCCAAGTCCGACACGTAGCTGGCTCAGGGCCGAGCGACCAATCCTGTCCTGAGGCTCCCGAAGGGGGGAGCGGTCCGTAGAGAAGACGCCAGCCGCAGGCCCCAAAATGACAGAGCCAAGCGCGACGTCCGTCGTGCTTGGCTCTGTGACAAGTAGAGTTGCTACAGGCTAGTTGGTCTTGCAAGCGCCCGCTGGAACCGGGGCGGCGGCAGCGGCGGGATCCGCGGCCTTCACCTCGGTCTTGCAGGCGGCCAGGTCGCCGTTGTCGGAGCAGTATTCCTTTTGCAGTGCTCCCGCCTCGACAGCGTTGAACTGGCGGCGTCCATTCGAAATGAAGGTTGGGCTGGCACCGATACCCATTGCTTGGGCCATGCTGAAATCTTGCGCCAGGAGCTGCTTGCCGTCACCGTCGAAGCAGGCTTGGATCACGGCTTCGTCCATCCCGGCCTCCTTGGCGCACGGCTTCCACTCTGGATTGCGCGGGTCCTTGCTCCGGCAAGCCAGATACTTCATGTATTGGTGGTCCGCCTTGTAGTGCTCGCGCGCGCAGAGCTCGCGGACGTCCTCATCGACTTCGCCTGGCCCGTGCATGGACTTCAGGGTGGACTGATCGCCGCTGCCGATGAAATGTACGTCGAGCGTAAGATCCTTGCCGAAGTGGTCAACCACGTCGTTGGCAGCAATCATCGCCTTGGCGCCGTACGGGCACTGCGACATCACGAACAGCTCCAGCGTTTTCGGCTTGGCGGGGCGGCAGGACATGGCCTTGGAACAGGCCTCGTCGTCGCAATCGATCTTGCCGTTCCCATCGTCGTCAATCTTGTTGTCGCAGATCTCGGCCGTGGGATCGAACTGGCCGTTGAGCTTCACCTCTTCCCAGTCGCCGATCGGGCGCAGGTAGCTCTTCAACGCCGCGTAGCCGTCCGCATCCTTCTCAACCGCTTTGTCCAAGAGCACGGTAGGGAGGAACTTGAAGTCCGGCTGCTGCTTGTGGAGCTCGGCATAGAGCTTCTTGCCTTCGGGGCTCATGTAGTCGACGTGCGTGACCTGCAGGCCACCGAGCTCCGACTTGAGCCGTGGTTCCAGCGCTTTGATGTCGCACTTCGCGCAGCGGGTATCCGACAGGAAGATCGCCTTGACGACTGGAGGCACCGGGATGTTCTTGCAGGCCTCGGGCTTGTCGCCGGCAAACGAGTCGCAGGCGGCCAGCAGGAAATCCTTCGGCTTGCGGCCACCCTCGTAGGGCTTGCCGTTCAAGAACATCGTCGGCGAGCCATTGGCGCCGCGCTTCTTGGCCTCTTCAAACGAGGCCACCAGCAGCGCCTTGCCCTCGTCTCCGTCGCTGCACGCCGTCAGCTTCGCTTCATCGATGCCTGCTTCCTTCGCGCAGTCTTTCCAATTGGTGTCGACGGCGCGGGGGTTCTTGTTCTGGCAAGTGATGAAGTCGAGACTCTTCGCGGCGGCGAGCTTCTTTACGCACAGCTGCACGATGTCGCCTTTGACCTCGCCCGGTCCATGCATCGACGATAGGCTCGATTTGTCGCCACTTCCGATGTAGTTGATGGACACGTCCAGCTTGTCCCCGAGCTGCTTCTTCACCGGTGCAACGGCATTCTCCACCTGCACGCCGTACGGGCACTCTGACATCACGAACATCTCGAGCTTCGCGGGCTCGCCTTTGTCCTTCGCGTGCCCGGCAGTTGCCGTTCCCAGCAGTACGCCGAAGAGGACAGCTGCCAACACGCGCTGCCGCGCCGATGTGGATCCGAAGGAGAAACTGTTCTTGCGCATCATGTATGACCCTTTTGTCTCGCCCGAGGTTGCTAAAACCGCCAGTCAGGCCCGCTCGAGCACCAGACCAACTGCGGCTCGCCGTCGTCCCGGAAATTTTCCACGGCGACAGATAGATAGCGTATCCAGCAGACGTTTCAACCCGAGCGATCAATGCCGGGGGCGGGACTTGTGGAACGGCCGGGAAGCGCCAGGATTGTGGTCCGCCGTGCGTCCGGTGTAAGGAGGCGCGTATGCCGAACTACCCGCGCCGGCGCTTGCCGCTGCGGCTCGTCCGTGCCACGTGTGCGTGGCGATTTGCGCGGTGAAGCCGTGGACACGAGCTGGATTGTCTGGTCGAGCTTGTTCTCGCTCATCGGCATGGCGGTCTTCGTCTACGGCCGCCGGCAAGGCCGGGCTGCTCCCCTGATTTCGGGCGTGGCGCTGATGGTGTACCCCTACTTCGTATCCAGCACGTTTGCGCTCATCGGGATCGGCGTCGCGCTGCTGGCCGGCATGTTCGTCGGCAGCCGCTGGGAGGAAGGCGGGTAAGGCCTCTCGGGTGAAAGGCCCCTCAGACGCCTCCAGATGCTGCGACGAGAAGCGCGCATTCGTGCCGCGCGCTTCTCGTCGCCACGGGGCTCACTGTGGTTGCGGTACGATGCGCAGGTAGGGCTTGGGTGACTTCCAGCCGTTGGGGTATTTCTTCTTCGCATCCTCGTCCGACACCGCCGGGACGATGATCACGTCCTGGCCCGGCTTCCAGTTCACCGGCGTCGCGACCTGATGCTTGGCGGTGAGTTGGATCGAGTCGAGCACGCGCAGCACTTCGTCGAAGTTGCGGCCGGTGCTCATCGGGTAGACGAGCATCAACTTGATCTTCTTGTCCGGACCGATCACGAACACGGTGCGCACCGTCGCGTTGGTCGCGGCGGTGCGGCCTTCCGACGTGGTGCCGGCGTCAGCCGGGAGCATGTCGTAGAGCTTGGCAACCTTGAGCTCCGGATCGCCGATCATCGGATAGGTCACCTTGTGGCCCTGGGTCTCCTCGATGTCGGCCGACCATTTGCTGTGGCTGCTGGCCGGGTCCACACTCAAACCGATGATCTTGCAGTTGCGCTTCGCGAACTCGGGCTGCAGTCCGGCCATGTACCCCAATTCCGTGGTGCACACGGGAGTGAAATCCTTCGGATGAGAAAACAGAATCGCCCAACCGTCCCCGATCCACTGATGGAAGTCGATGGTGCCTTGCGTCGTCTCGGCACTGAAATTCGGGGCAACGTCATTGATGCGCAGTGACATGATGATCCTCCTCAGTTGTGTGATTTTGGCAGTTGCTGCCTTCCTATCTAGATCAAAGAGATCGAGGTTTCAAAGCCCCAAAAGCGGTACTGGTCACGAGGGGTGTGGGGCGACGCGATCGATGGCCTGTCTTGATTGCAATCACCCATCGATCGTTATAGGTTCCGCCGGCTTGGAGCCGGCACACGTGCCGCTGCGCGCTGCAGCGAATGTTGAATGGTGAATGCTGAATGGTTGATTACACACGAGGCTTTCGATCGGCATCTTTCATTCATCATTCGCGATTCACAATTCGACATTCGAGTTGAAGAATGGGGTCGTTGATCATCTGGTGGCTGGTGCTGGAGGCGCTCGGCTTGATTGCCGTGCCGCTGACCAGCGCGCTCTTCTCGGCGCGTGCGGACCATGGGTACGCGTTCGCCAAGATCATCGGACTGCTGCTGGTCTCGTACATCGCCTGGCTGCTGGGGTTTGTCGGCGTTCCCTACGCTACGGCGTTGTGGGTTGCGCTCGTGGCGTTTGCCGTCCTCAACCTGGTGTTGGCCTGGCTCGGGCGCGCACGGCTGGGCGCGCTGTTCCGGGGCTCCGGGTTGCGGACGTTGCTCATCCACGACGCGCTGTGGACCCTCGGTTTTCTCTTCTTCGCGTATCAGCGGGCGCTGTGGCCGCAGATCGTCGATCAAGAGAAGTACATGGACTTCGCGTTCTTCAACACACTGCAGCGGACCGACGTGATGCCGCCGCAGGATCCGTGGATGTCCGGCATGCCGTTCAACTATTACTACTTCGGCTACCTGATGGTGGCCAATCTTGCCCGCCTGACCGGCCTGCCGAGTTTCCTGTCGTACAATCTCTGTGTCGCCACCATCGGCGGCCTGTCCTTTGCCCAGCTGTCGGCGATCGGCCTGATGCTGACGCGCCGGCTGCCGTTCGCGGTCCTCACCGGAGCGATGGGTATCGTCTTCGGCAATCTCGACGGGCTGCTGCAGCTGCTCAAGACGGGTGGGTTTACCTCGTTCGACTATTTCCGCTCGACGCGCATCGTCGGCGGTGACGCAACCATCAACGAGTTCCCGTTTTTCACCACTATTCACGGCGATCTTCACCCGCACTTCCTGGTGTTTCCGGTACAGATTCTGCTGCTCGGATTGCTGCTGGATCCCGACCGGTTCCGGGCGCTCGCGGACCGGGGTCTGAGGAGTGTGCGTGACCTGTGGCCGTTCGTGCCGATTGCGTTTGTACTCGGCACCATGGTGGCCATCAGCATCTGGGAGCTGCCGGTGGGTGCGATGATCACCTTCTTGTTGGCGCAGCGTTATCTGCCGATGCGCCCCTTGATCTCGTGGCCGCGTATCCAGCTGGGGCTTGCGGTCGGAGTGATGGTGGTGGTGGGATATGCCCTCTATCTGCCCTTCTACATGCATTTCGCGGCGCCACCCAGCGGTGTGGGTGCCAAGTTTGCCTCGACGTCGCTGTTCGAGTTCCTGATCGTGTTCGGTGGCTTGCTGACCGCGCCCGCGGTCCTGTTTGCGGTGCAGGTCGGGCCGCGGCTCTCGGTCGGTCCGGAAACGCGGCAGCTCCTCGCGGCTGCATTGGCCTTGCTGGTTGCCGTCGCCTACCTTGCGGGTAACGCGGTGTTCGTGGTCTTGTTTGCGCTGCTGGCCGCGGCGGTGGTGATGCTGTACGGCACCGACGACGGCGACCAGCGGGCGCCGATCCTCCTGGTGCTCGCCGCGTGCATCGCGCTGCTGGCTTGCGAAGTGGTGTATCTCAAGGATCCGTACGGCGAGAAGCTGTACCGCATGAACACGGTGTTCAAGCTCTATCTGCAATCGTGGACGCTGCTCGCGATCGCCGCGCCGTGGTGTGTGCTGCAATTGCTCGAGCGCAAGTGGAGCAACGCGCCGGCCCGACAAGCCTCCCTGGCCCTGGTTGGCGCCGCCTTGCTCGCGTCCTGCGCCTATCCCATCGGCGTGACGACGACACGCGTCGTGCATCGCATGGCGCCGCTGAGTCTGGACGGCAACGAGTATCTGGAACGCGAGCATGGGGACGATTTCGCGGCGATCCAGTGGCTGCGCGAGCGCGTCGCCGATCTCCCGGTGATCCTCGAGGCCACCGGGAACCCGTATTCGTACTACGCGCGTTTTGCGAGCAACACCGGTTTGCCGACGGTGCTGGGCTGGGGCAATCACGAAGGCCTGTGGCGCGGACACGAGACCGCCGTGGGCCAGCGTGCGCAAGAGGTATCGCGCATGTACAACGCCCCGACGCTGGATGAGATCGCGCCGCTACTCGATCGCTATCACGTGCAGTACGTCGTCGTCGGCGATGTCGAACGCAAGGACTACCAGGCGGCGGGGCTGGCGAAATTCGCCCAGCTCAAGACCGCTTTCAGCCACGGTGGGACGACGATCTACGAACGGTAAGCCACGATACGAATGTTGAATGGTGAATAGTAAATGGTGAATTGCTGGGGTTCGTACATTCACCATTTGCCATTCCCGATTCGCCATTTTCCTCGAATATGCGGATTCTCATTGCGCTGACGTACTACCGGCCGCACGTGAGCGGGCTCAGCATCTATGCGGAGCGCCTGGCGCGTGGGCTGGCGCGCCATGGCCACACGGTGACCGTGCTGACGTCGCGCTTTCATCCGAGCCTGGCGGCGCGCGAACAGCGCGATGGTGTGGACATCGTGCGCGTCCCGGTGGCGACGAAAGTCAGCAAGGGCGCGATCATGCCCCTGTTTCCGATCTACGCGGCGCACCTGGTGCGCCGCCACGATGTCGTGAACATCCACATGCCGCAGTTCGAAGCGGCGCTGCTGGCATTCCTCGGTCGCCTCTCAGGCAAAGGGGTGGTGCTGACCTATCAGTGCGACCTCACGCTGCCGGCCGGGGCGTTCAATCGGATGGTGCAATGGAGCTTGGGGCCACTCAATCATCTGGCGGCCCGGCTGGCGCATGGCGTCGTGACCACGACGTTGGACTATGCGCAACACTCCAGCTTTCTGCGTCACTACACCCGCAAGCTGACCGCGATCCCACCGCTGATCGACATTCCACCGGCCGACCCGGCGGCCACCCGGCAGCTGGCGGAGCGCTGGCATTTCAACGGGCGGCCGCAAATCGGCTTCGCCGCGCGCTTTGCCGCGGAAAAGGGCGTCGAGTACTTGCTGCATGCGTTGCCAGCGGTGGTCGAGCAGGTGCCGGACGTCCGCGTCGTCTTTACCGGCGCCTATAAGGATACCGTGGGTGAGGAGGAGTACCTCGCCAGCCTGGCGCCGCTGATCCAACGTTACGGAGAGCGTTTGACGTTCATGGATCTGCTCACCGATGCCGAGATGGCGAGTTTCTTTTCGTTGTGCAACGTCCTTGCGGTCACCAGTCTCAACTCGACCGAGGCCTTCGGCATGGTGCAAGTGGAAGCCATGCTGGAGGGGACGCCGGTGGTAGCCAGCGACCTGCCAGGGGTGCGCGAAGCGGTCCGCCGGACCGGCATGGGTGAGACGGTGCCGCCGCGCGACTCGGCGGCGCTGGCCGCGGCGCTGATCCGCGTGTTGCAACACCGCGATGCGTACGTGCGGCCACGCGCCGAGGTGGGCCAGAGCTTCGACGTGGAGGCAGCGATCGGACAGTACGAATCACTGTTCAACCGAGTCTGCCGATCGCCCAGAGGGACGTGAAGCGCTACGGAAAGCCGCGAAGAAATGATGGTGGCGGCAGGCCTCTGTGCCTGCCGAATTGGGTTTCGAGAGAGCCGCTTCCATTTTCCAACGGCCCGAGGGCGAGCCCCGCATGCCACGCTGCCGGCTCCGCCCGTTGATCTGTGGCGCTGCCTCAGGCAAGTAGCAGCAGATGCAATGCGTCGCGGCGCCGCACACCACATGAGTCCATCGGACGTCCATCTGCACACTGGTGAAGCCAGTGCGCGACAAGAAGAGCGCTTGCCCTTGGGATGGTACGTGCGCGTCGTTCGCCGGCTCGTTCCGCAGGGAGGGCGGGTGCTCAACTTTGGTTGCGGCGACGGCAAGCTGCTGAAGCGGTTGTCGTCGCAGTTTGAAGCCTTCGGCTACGACGCCGCAGCCATGGCGCGCAGCCGGTGCCGGACCGATGTCCCGGATGCGGTCATCCTCGAAACCTGGGAAGCGCAGCCGCCGGCGAGCTTCGACCTCGTGGTGTCGGTGCGCGGGATGGAACGTCTGGCGCAGCCGCTGCAAACCGTGAAGCTGTTGGGTGAGAAGCTCACGGCGAACGGGATCTTGTTCTTTGCGGTTCCCAATCCCGGCGGCCTCGGACGACGTTTGAAAGGTCCCGCCTGGTTTGCCTCCCGGGAGTCGGCACGTGGGACGCTTTTGACGCACGGCGAGTGGGCGATGCTCCTGCGCAAAGCCGGCTTTGAGATAGTCAGGGCCTGCGGCGACGGATTGTGGGACCCACCGTACGTGGGATTTCTGCCGACCGGCGTCCAGCGCGCCGTCTTCGGTGTCCCCGGCGCCTTGCAGGCATGGTGGCCATCCGCCCGTCCGTTTCTGCCCGCCGCAGTCGGTGAGTGCCTCGTCATCATCGCACGAAAGCCATAAGAGAGCCTATGACTCAGACACGTTCCTGGTGGTCGAACCCCCGCTTGTGGCTGCTGGCCATTGTGCTGTTCGCGGGCGTGGCGCGTCTCGTCCACATGGATTGGGACCAGAACCATCATTTCCATCCCGACGAGCGTGCCGTGGTCAATGCGGTGCAAAAGTTGTCGTTTCGGCCCTTTCGCTGGAATCCTGACTGGTTCAACTACGGCTCGCTACCGATCTACCTGACGAAGATCACCAGTAGTCTCGCGGCGCTGGTTGATCCGCAGGCCGCCAGCTACGACGGCCTCATTCTGCAAGGGCGCTACGTCTCCGCCGCCATCGGCGCGCTGACGGTCCTGGTGCTCATTCTGCTCGGCACTCGGCTGTACGATCAAACGGTGGGGCTGGTCGCCGGCGCCTTGTTGGCGGCGTGCGTGCTCCACATCCAGTACTCACGGTTCCTGGCGGTCGACGTCCCGCTGACCTTCTTTGTCTTGCTGACACTTTACGCGCTGGTCGGCGTGAGTCGTGACGGGCGCGCCACGCAGTTCGTGCTTGCGGGATTGTGCCTTGGATTCGCGACTGCGACGAAGTTCAGCGCCATGCCGTTGTTCCTGCCGCTCGGAGTCGCGGCGCTGCATCGCTACATGGTCGAGCGCCGGTTCGTCTCCGTCACTGGCAAAGTGGTGTTGGCCGTGCTGGCGGCGTTCGCCGGCTTTGCGATTGGCGAACCGTACGGATTGATCGATTTCGCGAAATTCTACCGTGACGTCTTTGAGCAGAGCACCATGGTGCGCCACGCCGGCGTGTATCCGTACACGACGCAGTACATGCACACGCCGAAGTACGTCTACGACCTCACGCAACTGGTGGTGTGGGGCATGGCACCGGCGCTGGGGCTGGTGGCCGTCTGGGCCTCGGCGACGCGAGTGGCGGTGGCGTGGCGCGAGCGCCGTGCGGAAGAGTGGGTGTTGCTTGCCTGGGTGGTCCCGTTCTTCCTGATCACCGGCTGGTTCGAGGTGAAGTTCCCGCGCTATCTGCTGCCGATCTACCCTTTGATGATCCTGTGGGCGGCCGAGTGGCTGGTACGCAAGTATCGCGCGGGCTCGCTGCTCGGCCGCTGCGCGCTGCCCGCGGTCCTCGTGGCAACCTTTGCGGCGGCGTTCGCCTTCATGTCCATTTACACCCGGCCGCATACCGTGGTCACTGCCTCCGAGTGGCTCTATCGTCACATCCCGCCAGGGAGCAAGATTCTGTCGCAGAACTGGGACGAAGGCTTCCCGTTTGGGTTGCCGGGACACAATATCGGCGCGTATCACATCAACGAGTTCGGCTATTACGAGCGGCCCGACAACTCGGCGAAGATGACGAAGCTCAGTCAGGACCTGGCGAACAGCGACTACATCGCCTTCCAGACCAAGCGGCTCTACGGTGCGGTGACGCGCGCGCCGGAGTGCGATGCGAAGCAGCCCGAAAAGCCGTGCTACCCGCTGACCTCCAAGTACTTTTACGAGCTGTTTGCCGGCGACCTCGGCTACACGCTGATTCAGGAAATCGCGTCGCGCCCGTCCTTGTTCGGCATCGAGATCAAGGACGAGCTGGCTGACGAATCGCTGACGGTCTACGATCACCCGAAAGTCTTGATCTTCCAGAATACCGGCCACCTCGATGCCGGGACGATCTTCGAGAAGATCATGCGCGGCGCCCCTTCGAAGCTGCTGACGCGCGACGATCTCTTGTTGGCGCAACCGGGCGTTGAGGCTTCGGGGGATACGGCCGAGGCGGCGCCACCCATCCGTTCGAGCGTCCTGGCGTGCGTGTTGATTGCGCTGCTGGTCGAGGTGCTCAGCCTCGCGACGTTTCCGTTGCTGCGGCGATGGCTCACGGGCTTCGGAACGCTGGCGCTGAGCAAAACCCTGGGCGTGCTGCTGTTCTCATATATTTCGTGGCTGCTCGTCAGTCTCGACGTGGCCAGCTTTACGCAGGGCACGCTGACCGCCGTGGTTGCCGTTTTTGTGGTCGTCGGTGCGATCGCCTGGCGGCGCGGCGAGCGCGTCCCGTTGACGCGCGGCGAGATCATCGCGACCGAGGCATTGTTCTGGGGGACCTTCGCCTTCTTTCTCCTGGTGCGGGCATACAACCCGGAGATCTATTGGGGCGAGAAGCCGATGGACTTCTCGTTTCTCAACGCGCTGACCCGCGCCACGACGATGCCGCCGCCCGAGCCGTGGTTCTCCGGCTCGCCGCTGCAATACTCCTACTTCGGCTACTACACGGTGGCGGCTTTGGGGAAGACGCTGCACCTCGATCCGGCGTTGATGTTCAACATCGGCATCGCCCTGGTTGCCGGGCTGACTGCCGCGGCGGCGTTCGCCGTGGGCGCGGCGATCAGCAATCACTGGCAGGCGGGGGTGTTATCGGCATGCTTCGTCGCCCTGATCGGTAACCTTGCCGGCCCGGTGGAGCTCCTGGGATGGGCGGCGAGCCGACGGCCACCGCACAAGGTCGTCAACTTCGACTACTTCTGGGCGACGTCGCGTGTCGTGCGCGACACGATCAACGAATTTCCGCTGTGGAGCTTTCTGTTCGCCGACCTGCACGCGCACGTCATGGTCATGCCGATCTCGCTGACCTTTCTCTGTCTGACGGTAATGTGGCTGCGCTTGCGGGTGATTCATGAGCATCAGCCGCGCCCGGGGGGCACGACGCTGGTATTGCTGGCGCTGCTCTGTCTGGCCCTCGGGGGGATTGTCGTCACCAATGCGTGGAGCACCCCGACCTACGTGCTGCTGTTCCCGTTTCTCGTCGGCACCATCTGGCTGACCGAGGGCGATCACCGCGGCTTCTTCCACTTCCTGTGGGGCGGTATCAGCCGCGTGGTGCTGCCGTCCGCGGCCCTGGTGATCGGGGCGTACGTGCTCTTCTCGCCCTTCTTCCTGCATTTCACGCCGCCGGAGCGCAACTGGGGTTGGGAGCGCGGCACGCTTGTGGTGCCGTGGGATTTCTTGACGATCTGGGGAGTATTCCTGTTTGCGTTGGTGCCATTTCTGTACGCGCTGTGGACTCGTGATCTGCGCCCAGTGGGCCACGCACCCGATGGGCACCGTGCCGAGGGGCGCGACGGGCTGCCGCTAGCGGCTGGCGATTTGACTGACGGTGCTCCCGAGTCACGGCTCGCGATGGCACCGCATCGCGACCCAATGGGGAGCGGTCGCGCTGAGCCGACGGGTCGAGGCCCTGCCTCGCTGGGTGCTTTGCGCATTGTGCTGCTGCTCTTGGCGGTCGCGGTGATGGTGGCCAGCCTGTTCGTATCGACGCGTACCTTTGCGTTGATTCTCTCCTTGCTCGCGCTGCAGGTGCTGCTGGCGCCGCGCACGCCGACGCGCTGGCGGATTCCGGTGGCCATGGCGTGCTTTGCGTTTGCGATCGCCGCCGGGTGCGAAGTGGTGTTCGTGTGGGACCGCATGAACACGCTCTTCAAGTTTTACTTGGAAGCGTGGTTCCTGCTCGCGACCGCGGCGGCGGCCGCCGCCGCCTCGTTGTGGACGGGAGAGCTACGCCTCGGGTGGCTGCGGCGCCCGTGGCAGGTGCTGATGGTGGGGCTGATCGGAATCGGTCTCTTCACCGCGGCCACGGATACGTATGGCGTGGTCAAGACCAACCGCGTGCCGACCGAGAAGCCGACTCTCGACGGCATGTCGTATCTGCATCAAAAGGCGCCGGATGAGCTCGCCGCCTACGAGTGGTTGAATCGCAACATCCGCGGGATTCCAGTCATCCTTGAAGCGCAAGGGCCCTCGTATCAGGAGTTCACTCGGGTCGCGATGAACACCGGCTTGCCGACCGTGCTGGGCTGGGAATACCACGTCTTCCAACGCGCCCATCCGTGGAACGAGATCAATCGCCGCAAGGCCGATATTCAACTGGCGTATACCAGCGGCGACAAGGACACCGTTGCCGCGATCCTGGACAAATACCACGTCAAGCTGGTGGTGGTCGGTGCGCTGGAACGCCGGACATACAACGGTGGCAACCTTACGAACTTCAACCAATGGACCGATCTGTTGACGCCGGTGTACCAGAATCCCGGTGTCACCATCTTCGGGGTCAATGGCTCCTTCGCCGGGACGATGCCGGTAACGACCATTGAGGAGCTGCCGGCGGTCGCAGGGGGCGGAGAAGAAGCGCCGCCGGCGCCGGATGCGCCCGGTGTCTTGCACCAACCGCGCGGGCTCGCGGTCACCCCGACCGGCGACATCGTCGTGTGCGACTTCAGCAACAACCGCATGCAAGAGTTCAACGCGCAGCTGGGTTTCGTGCGCGCCTGGGGCTCGCTCGGCGAGTTGCCGGGACAATTCAAGGAGCCCTGTGGCGTCGCGGTCGCGCCGACGGGCGACATCGTCGTCGCGGATACCTGGAACCAGCGCGTACAAATGTTCGACAAGGACGGCAAGTACGTGCGTGAGTTCGCCTCCGGCTTCTACGGACCGCGTGGTGTCACCGTCGACGCCCACGGTACGATCTTCGTTGCGGATACTGGTAATAACAAAATCTTGCGCTTTGCGGCGAACGGCATGAAGGAAGTTGAGTGGGGCGGCAAGGGTGCTGAACCCGGTAAGTTCTGGGAGCCGGTGGGCATCACCACCGATGTCACAGGACAGGTCTACGTCTGCGACAACGGCAACGGCCGGTTGCAGATCTTCACGCGCGACGGCCAGTTCGTGTCGGCCTTCAAGGTCCCCGGCTGGGAGAGCACGGTATACTCGGAGCCCTACATCGCGCTCGATCCGAAGGGGATGATTTGGGTCACCGTGCCGGTGGCGAAGGAAGTGCGTACGTACGATAAGGCGGGCACGCTGCTGCAGACGATCAAGTCGCAGAGTGTTCCCGGCGTGACGTTCGAAACCCCCATGGGCATCGCGTTTGCCGGCGGCGCGCATCCCGAGTTCATCATCGCCGATCTTGAAAACCGTCTTGTCCGTATTCCCTATGTCCAGTAGCAAAGCAGACGTGCCGCGCCGCTGGCTGCGTCTGCTGTTGCTCATCGGCGCACTGGCAGGCGGAATTGCGGGCCAGTACTGGTTGAGCGTCGAGCATGTGGCCCAGCGTTCCGCCGCCGCCTGGGCGGCCGCGGCGCTGTGCTTCATCCTTCTTTACGTCGTCAGTCGCGACGCGCGCGTGCTGCCGTCGACCGACGAGGCCGAGCTGCCGCGCGCGCTCGAGTGGTCGCTGTTTGGGCTGGTGCTGTGCATCGGCGCGTTCTTCGTCGTCTTTCGCCTGTCGGAGTTTCCACCCGGGCTCAATCACGATGCCGCGTGGGAGGGGATGTATGCCATCCGCATCCTCAACGGCGAGCCCTACACGGCCTACGCGAACGAAGCCTGGGGGCGCGAGACGTTTACGTTCTACCTCAAGGCGATCAGCATCAAGCTGCTCGGCGTGACCCAGCTTGGTGTTGAAGGTCCATCGATCGTCGGCGGAATTTTGATTCTTCCGTTCCTGTATTGGTGGGCGCGCAACATGTTCGGTGCCCGTTTCGCGCTGGTGGCGACGCTGTTGCTGGGTACCTCTGGATGGCACCTGGTGTTCAGCCGTACCGGTTGGCGGTCGGATCTGCAGCCGCTGTTCACGACGATCACCTGCTGCTTCTTCATCCGTGCCATGATCACCGCGGCGTGGAGTGACTTCGCGTGGTCGGGCCTCGGGCTGGCGGCGACGGTGAACACGTACAATGGGGCACGCGCGTTTCCGCTGTTGTTTCCGGTCTGGGTCGTGCTGGTCGCCGTGCAATCGTGGCACTGGCGCGGCTTCTTGCGGCGCTATTTTGCGGGTCTGGCGGCGTTTTCCCTGAGCTTCCTGGTCCCGGTTGCGCCGCTCGCGTGGGTTGCGCTGACGCGCTGGAAAGAGTTCACGGGGCGCGCCGCCTATCTCGTGGGTGCCTCGTCGTTCGTCGGCAACCTGAAGACGGCGTCATTGTTGTTCAACTATTGGAGCAATGGCGACGACTTCTTCGTCTCGACGCCGGGTCTCGAGGTCCCCGCTGCGATCTTTCTGGCGTTCGGCTTTCTCTGGTTGCTGGCACGTTGGCGTGACGAGCGCGCGCAGTTCATCCTGCTGGGGCTGGCGGTCAACCTGTTGCCGGCCGTTGCCAGTAATCCGAACATGAACCGTGCCGTCGGCACGATGCCGTTCATCTATCTCGTGAGTGCGCTGGGGGTGATATTCTTCGCGCGCGAGGTGGCACGTCTGGTGCCGCGCGTCGACACGGCGCTGGCGACGATCCTCCTCATCACCCTCGGCGGCGCGTCGATGTACGCCACCTATGTCCAGTACCTCAGTCCGCATCGGCGGGACATTTGGGGGTTCTATCCCGAGACGGCGGTGGTCGGGCGCTACGTCGGCACGCTCATCCCGCACTACGCCACCTGGGTCGGCGGTGCGAACTACCCGCGTGATACGATCACCTTCCTCAGCTATCAGGGCGTTGGCAATCCCGAGCGCCGCAACTACTACTGGCTCGACGATGTCGGCGTTCTGCTCAAGCAGCGTGTCACCGCGCCGCCGGGCAAGGGGTTGGCCTTCGTCCTGGCGACCGACAATCCCGGACCGGCAGTGTTCAACGAGCTGAAGCGCCGCTATCCCAATCATCAGGTTGTCGAGTTGCGCTATCCACCGGTTGGTGGCGGCGTGTTCGCGCGCGCGTTGCTGGTGCCGCCGGAAGGGACAACGCCGACGGAAGCGCCGAGTACGACCGACGGAGCCGCGGCGACCAAGGAGTTGCTCAACCCGCAGGACCCGCCCGGTCACCTGCGTGGCGCGCGTGGGGTCGCGGCCACCAAGAACGGCAACGTGCTCGTCTGTGACTTCGGTAACAACCGGATTCAGGAGTTCAATCGTGACCTGCGCTTCGTGGCGCAGTGGGGCAGTCGCGGTGACGGCCAGGCGGAGTTCAAGGATCCCTGCGGTATCGCGACGGCACCGAGCGGCGACGTGTTCGTTGCCGATACCTGGAACCACCGGGTCCAGGCCTTCTCGGCCACGCATACCTTCGTGCGCGAATGGGGCGGCTTCTTCTCGCCGCGCGGCATCGCCGTGGATCCGAGCGGCAGAGTGTTCGTGGCCGACTCCGGCAACAATCGCATCGTGCGCTTCTCGCCCGGCGGCCAGAAAGAGATCGAGTGGGGCAAGAAGGGTGATGCCGAGGGTCAATTCTCCGAGCCGATTGGTCTCGCGATCGACCCGGCCGGCCTGGTGTACGTATGCGACAACGCCAATGGCCGACTGCAGATCTTCAGCGGCGACGGCAGATTCGTTGCGAGCTTCAAAGTGTCCGGCTGGGAGAGTACCGGGTTCTCCGAGCCGTATGTGGCGGTTGATGCCGAGCACCGCATCTGGGTGACGGTGCCGACCAAGCAGGTGGTGCGTGCGTACGACCAGAGCGGCAAGCTGCTGCGCACGGTCAGCGGGCAGAGTATCCCCAGTGCCCCGTTCAACACGCCGATGGGCGTCGCGTACGATGCGCTCAACAACGACCTCGTTGTCAGCGATCTCAACGGCGTGCTCGTGCGCTTTCCGGCGGCGGCGAAGTAACCGGGAGCGTGAATCGTGAGCGGTGCGCCGCTCATTTGATGCTTGATGTTCGGCCCATTCCCCGCCTGGCTCGCTTCGAGCACGACTCACGATCCGAGCAGTAGACGAACTGTCGCGGCGATGTCCGATGCCTGCACGAGCTCGCCGATCATGGCGACCGCGTCGGCGCCGGCGGCCAGTACCGCGGGCATGCTTCGCGCGCTGATGCCGCCGATGGCGACCATCGGCAGCGCCACCCGGCGCCGCACGGCACGCAGGCCGTCCAGGCCTTGCACCGGATCGGGTCGCGCCTTGCTCGTCGTCGGAAAGATTGGGCCGAAGCCGATGTAGTCGGCAATCCCAGCACGCGCCGCAGCCTCGGCTTGCGCCAGGCTGTGTGTTGACAGGCCGATGATCTTGTCCGGCCCGAGCAGCGCGCGCGCCGCGGCGGGTGGCAGATCGTCTTGTCCGAGGTGCACGCCGGCGGCGTCGACAAGTGCCGCGATGTCGGCGCGGTCGTTGATGATCAGGCGCGCGCCGCGGCGGTCCGCGGCGGCTTTCACGGCGCGCGCGATGTCGACGAAGTGGGCGGTCGGCTGATCCTTGGCGCGCAGCTGCAGCAATGGCGCGCCCCCGGCAAGCATGGCTTCGGCGACGGCAAGATATGAGCGTTGCGCATTGCCGAGGGTGTCGGCGATGGGGTAGAGCGCTGATGGGAAGAGAAAGCCCATCAGCGAATGGTCAATGATAAATGCTGAATGGTGAACCGGGGAGAAGGTAACCAGGTCATTCAGCATTCACCATTCAAAATTCACCATTCACCATTCGGCGACGCGCCGATCAGGTGGCGTCGGCGTCGCGCCGCTTCGGGGTGATCTTCAGCTCGGAGATTTTCTTGTGCAGCGTGTTGCGGTTGATGCCGAGGATGGCGGCGGCCTTCAGTTGATTGCCATTAGTGCGATCGAGCGTCAGCTCGATCAGTGGGCGTTCGACGCGTTCCATGATGAGCTGGTACAGATCAGTCGGATCGACGTCGTGTGTTTGCCGGAAGTAGTCCTTCAGCTTCAGACGCACGACTTCTTCGAGGGACAGATCGTCATAGACGGTGACCGCCGTGTCGCGGGTCGCCAACGCCAGATCGCGCGGCATCAGGGTCAGCCCGGGGGCGAGCACGGCGGCGCGTACCAAGGTGTTCTCCAACTCGCGCACGTTGCCCGGCCAGTTGTGGTCGTTGAGCATGGCGCGCGCCTCGACGGACACACCGGTGATCTGCGTGCCCATCTCGCGGTTGATCTTCTCGATGAAGTACGCGACCAGCTCCGGGATGTCGCCGCGCCGCTGCCGCAGCGGCGGCACCTGGATCGGGACGACCTTGAGGCGGAAGTAGAGATCCTCGCGAAAGCGGCTTTGCTTCACCGAGCGCTCGAGATCCTGGTTGGTGGCCGCGATGATGCGGGCGTCGACCTTGATGACCTCGCGCCCGCCGATCCGCGTCAGCTCTTTCTCCTGCAAGACCCGGAGCAGCTTGGCTTGCAGCTCGAGGGGCATGTCGCCGATCTCGTCGAGGAACAGCGTGCCGCCGTTGGCGACCTCGAAGACGCCGGGGCGTTGCTCGGTGGCCCCGGTGAATGCGCCGCGCTCGTGGCCGAACAGCTCGCTTTCCAGGAGATCACGTGGCACTGCCGAGCAGTTCAGCGCGACGAAGGGGCCGCTCCAGCGCGTCGAGTGCGAGTGGATGGCGCGCGCGATGAGCTCCTTGCCGGTGCCGCTCTCACCTTGAATCAATACCCCCGCGTCGGTGTGCGCGACGCGGCCGATGGTTTTGAAGATTTCCTGCATCGCCGGCGTCTTGCCGATGATCTCGACGCCAAGCTCGAAGCGGCGCCGCGTCTCGCGTTCGAGGCGTGTGAGATCGGCGGCCTGCCGGCGCATTTCGAGTGCGCGCTGGACGAGGAGATGGACCTCTTCGATGTCGAAGGGCTTGGTGACATAGTCGTACGCGCCCCGCTTCATGGCCTCAATGGCGTTGGCCATGGTGTTCTGCGCGGTGATGATGACGATCGGCGTATTCACCGCCTGTTCCCGGGCGCGCGACAGCAATGTCAGGCCATCGAGATCGGGCATTTTGATATCGACGATGGCGAGGTCGTAGTGATCCTCGGCGAGCCGGCGCAACGCGGCTTCGCCCCCGTCGGCTTGGTCGACCGTGTGCCCCTCGCCCGCGAGAGCGGTAGTCAGCACCCAGCGGATCGACTCTTCGTCATCCGCTACCAGAATGTGTCCGACGAGGTTGCTCATCAGGCGCTCACCGGCAGGGTCACCGTGATCGCCGCGCCGCCGTGACGGCGGTTCACCGCGCGGATGTCACCACCATGGACGGCGACGATACGCTCGCAGATGGCGAGGCCGAGACCGCTGCCGCGCGGCTTGGTGGTGAAGAAGGGTTCGAAGACGCGGTCGATCTCGTCCTCCGGGAAGCCGGGACCGGTATCGGCGACCTCGACACGCAAAAATTTTCCGGGGCCACGGACCGTGCCGTCCGCGCTCTGTGCCCCGGCGCGGGCCGCCGCGCTGCGCAAGATGTGAAAATCGGTCTCCATACGCGTCGTCATCGTCAAGGTGCCGCCGTCCGGCATCGCTTCGAGCGCGTTCTTGACAAGGTTGAGAAAAACGTGGGTCAATTGGGCCTCCTCGCCACGCACGTCCGGCAAGCTCGGATCGATCTCCAAGCGCATGGTGACGTGCTTGGCGGCGATCTCGGTTGCCATCAATGCCCGGACCTCGTGGATGATCTTGTGGACATTTATCGGCTCGATGTTCGGTGCCACGGGTGCGCCGAGCGTGAGCAGTTGCTCGACCAGCCGGCTGAGGCGATCGATCTCGCGGATCATCACACCGGTATATTCCCCGACCTGCGGTTGGTCGGCAAAGCGCTTCGCGAGCAATTGCGCTGCGCCCTTGATACCGCCGAGCGGATTCTTGACTTCATGTGCCAACCCCGCCACCAGCCCGCCCAGGCGGGCCAGGGTTTCATTGCGCCGCGCCTCGTCTTCGAGCTTCTTCTGGTAGCTCATGTCTTGAATCACCAGCGCGACGCCGTGGACGTCGCCGTGATCCCATATTGGCGAACAGCTCAAGCGCACCGGCACGCGCCGCCGCCCGACGGGTAGGGCTTCTTCTCCGCAGGACTGGCTCTGTGCCAGGGTCCGTGTTCGTTCGACCATCGCGGCGATCTGCGGCGCGCTGGCAAACACTTCGCCGCAGGCGCGTTGCAACGCTTGCGCCTCCGGCACGCCGGTGAGCTCCTCGGCGGCTTGATTGAACAGCGTGATGCGGTCGTCCTCGTCGGTAAGAATTACCGCGTCACCGAGACTGGCCAGCACGTTCTGCAGCCGTACCGGAGACACCGCCGCCGCCTCGCGGTTCTTCTTTCGCCGGTTCAAGAGCATCGCGGAATCCTAACATACGCGCACACGTGCCGAAACGGACGCGCGGCGCGATACGCCAGATTTTGATGTGAAAGGCCTTGGGTGAGGGGAAGCGTCCTCTTGGGGTGGGATCAAACACCGCTCGTGCGCAGGTTCTCGAAGCACTCAGGGGTGGGCGGCGCCCTTGCCAAGGGGGTTGGATGCCGAGGGCGCCTCAGATAAAAGGATGCTCCCGATGATCAGCGTTCGCGAGGCACTGGATCTGGTATTGCGCGACCTGCCGGCACTCGGCAGCGAGCAGGTGCCTTTGCCGTGTGCCCTCGGCCGGGTTCTGGCTGCGCCTACGCTTGCCACGCGCGACATTCCTCCTTTTCGTAACTCGGCGATGGACGGCTATGCCGTGCGCGCGGTTGATACGGCGACGGCGGCCGCGCATGCCGCGGTGCGCTTGCGCATTCTCGAAGTCGTCGGCGCCGGTGCGTTGCCGCGGCAGACCGTCGGAGCGGGCACGGCGACCAAGATCATGACCGGTTCGCCAATGCCCGCGGGCGCCGATGCGGTCGTGCGTATTGAAGACACGGCCGAGCATGATGGCAGTGTCGACGTCCGAGTTGCGGTTGCTGCCGGCGCGCACGTGCGCCATCCGGGCGAAGATATGCGTGCCGGTGAGACCGTGCTGACACCGGGGCGCGCGCTACGCCCGGCGGACATCGGGCTCCTGGCGTCGCTGGGCGCCGCGGTGGTCAGTGTGCGCCGCAAGCCCGTGGTCGCGATTCTGTCCACCGGTGATGAGCTTGTCGAGCTTGGGCAGCCGCTTGCCCCCGGGCAGATCGTCAACAGCAACGCTTACACGCTGGCCGCCGCGGTCGAGGAATCGGGCGGCACGCCACGTGTGCTGGGCATTGTGCGCGACACGGTCGAGGAAACGCGCCGCGCCTTTCTCGACGCCTTCAACAGCGACGTCGTGCTGTCGACCGGCGGGGTGTCGATGGGTACCTTCGATCTCGTGCGCGCCACGCTGGCCGAGCTTGGTGTGGCCGAGCGTTTCTGGAAGGTCGCGCAAAAGCCCGGCAAGCCGTTGGCGTTCGGCCGGCGCGACGCGGTGCCGGTCTTCGGCTTGCCGGGAAACCCGGTGTCGTCGCTGGTGTGCTTCTACCTGTATGTGCGCCCAGCGTTGCGTGCCATGCAAGGCTTGGAACGCTTGCACTTGCCGACGGTCGATGCGACGCTCGATGAAACGGTGCACACGGCGTCGGGGCTGACGGAGCTCGTGCGCTGCATTCTGGAAGGCGAACCCACCGCATACCACGTCCGCGCCACCGGCTCGCAAAGCTCCGGCGTGCTGCGTTCGTTGTCGCTCGGCCAAGGCTTGATCATTGCGCCGCCGGAGGTGACGACGCTCGAGCGCGGCAGCCGTGTCCGTGTGATGCTGCTGAACAACGATGCGGGAGCGGCGCCGCCGGTGTGACGAGTTGTGAGTCGTGCGCGTGAGTCGTGTTCGTCGAAGATATTGAGATGGAAGCGTAGAAATCAAATGAGCGAAGCTCCACTCACGACTCACGAGCACGATTCACGAGGGAGCGGCAGCTGCTGATGATACGCATCGGCCACGGCTACGATTTGCACCGCCTCGTTGAAGGGCGCGCGCTGATGCTGGGCGGTATTCGCATCGACCACTCGCGCGGCTTGCTTGGTCACTCGGACGGCGATGTCGTATTGCACGCCGTCTGCGACGCGATTCTCGGGGCGCTGGCGATCGGCGACATCGGCCAGCATTTCCCGGACAGCGACGAGCGCTTCCGCGGCGTCGCCAGCAGCGAGCTGGTCCGGGACGTGGCTCGGCTGATGCGTGACGAAGGGTGGCAGGTGAGCAACCTCGACATCACCGTGTGCGCCGAGCAGCCGCGCTTGGCGCCGCACCGACTGACCATGCGCACGCGCATCGCCGAGCTGCTGGCCGTGCCGGTGACATGCGTCAGCATCAAGGCCAAGACCAATGAGGGCGTGGATGCGATCGGTCGCGGTGAGGCGATCGCGGCGACGGTGGTGGTGTTGCTGGGAGATGTGACGCGTGCGAGCTAAGCGTAGCCGGTGAGGAACTGGCTGGGCTTACGGTTGACGCCTAGCCATATGCCGCACGCTTCACGTTTCACTCATCGCCCCCATCTCCGCCTTCGCCGGCCTCGACCTCATCGATCATCTGGTCGAAGTCTTCACCGCCGGCGTCTTCGCCCATTTCCTTGCCCATCTTTTTCATCCAGCGGGCGACGCTCTTCGGGTCACTCTCGTCGATGCCGCCGAGAGTGCTCGGGTCGGCGAGCGATTCCATTCGCGCTTCTTCCGATTTCGGCATCGCAAAACGCGAGAGCAGGCGATCGGCGGCGCGGCTGCCGCACTTGTCGCACTGGGGGGCCGGCTTTTCCGACACGCGTAGCGTGAGCACAGAGAAGCGCTTCTGGCACTTGCGGCAGCGATACTCGTAGATCGGCATGGGACAGCTGTCTCCCTTAAGGAAGTGACGATTGGGTTATTGAGTCGTTGATTCATTGGGCGAAAGTCGGGGCAGCATATCGAGCAAACGGCAATCGTCAATGGCTCAATGACCCAATGAATCAATGAGCCGATTGCTTTGTGTGCCTACTTCATTGTCTTCGTTGCGAAGCCGCGGTCGCCGTAGGTGAGCAATGAGCGCTTGCCGTTGACGATGGTTTCCAGTGCCACATCACGTTGCCAGAGGCGGCGGATGTAGGCGAGGGACTTCTCGGCGTAGTCGAGTTGCAAGTCGCGGCCTTCGTGCGCGTGGACGAGGTACAAGGTGCGGTTCTGATTGTAATCGGCATCTTCCACCCGGATCACCGGGATGCCGCCCATCCCGACTCCCTTGAGCAGGGTCTCCTTGACCTGCTCCCAGCCGTCGTTGTCCGCTACGTGACTGATGACCAGGTCGTCTCCCTTGGCTTCGTACTCAAATAGGTGGAGGTCGCGCATGAGAGCGGGGGTGAGATGCCGGCGCAAGAAGGAGACGTCGCGGTCGACCTCGCGCGTCTCGAACAATTTTTGCGTGCCGCTCGGGTGGCGAGTGCCCAAGGCCTGCGCTTCTTCCGGGGTGGGTGCGTCATAGTGCCGGCAAATGTCCTCCCATACGCGCAAGCCGATGTGGTAGGGGTTGAGGCCGCCCGGGAACGGGCGCACGACCTGGTTGTGGCGCACGATGAACTCGAGCTGCAGGTCCTGCGGCAGCTCGAGACTGTCGAGGATGCGCTTGTGCCAGTACGTGGCCCAGCCTTCGTTCATGATCTTGGTTTCGATCTGGGGAATGAAGTACTGCGCCTCTTCGTGCACGACGGTCAGCAGGTCCTGCTCCCATTCGGCCAGGAACGGGTTGTGATCGCGGATGAACAACAGGAGATCTTCGTCGGGCGCCAACGGGACCTTGCGGAGATCGGGTTCGACGACCTCTTGCCGGCGGTGAATACGCTGGAAGGGGTCGTTGGGCGGGCGCGCGGCGTCGAGGAGTTGCTGGCGGGTTTCTTCGGGCGTGCGCTTGCGGACGGCCAGGTTGCGGCGGCACTGTAACGAGACGGCATGCGCCGCGTCGAGTACGGCCTCGACCCTTTCCAGGCCGATGCTCGGGTTCTCGACGTAGGTGCGGACGCGGTTGCCGTGCGCTTTGAAGGTGTCGATCGTGTACTCGGCACGCGTCGTTTTGAACGTGAAATTGTTCTTGAAGAAATCATTGTGTCCATAGACGTGGGCCATGGTCAGGATCTGCAGCAGCAGCGAGTTGTCGCGCATCAAGTACGCCAGCGCCGGGTTGGAGTTGATGACCATCTCGTAGGGGATCCCGGAGATGCCGTAGTCGTACAGCGTCTTCAGCTTTTCGTAGGACTTGCCGTACGACCAGTGCGGGTAATGAGACGGCATGCCGGAGTACGCCATGTACCCCAGCATTTGGTTGTGGTCGCAGACCTCGAACTCTTGCGGGTAACAGTTTAGCCCGAACTCCTGCACCTTCTCGCGGATACGGGCATCCCACGCCTCGAGATCCTTCAGCTCGTACGGTGTGGTCATGGTTGTGCAGGTGCGCTCTCGGCGCCGCGGTCCTTCGCGAGAAAGGCTTTGAAGCTCGGCCAGATGTCTTCCTTGCGCTCGATGAGCACCGTCTGAAAATGGTCGACATCGAGGCGGCGAAAGATATTGAGCATCGAGCTCTCGTAGTAGCGCGAGCCCAGCGGCTTGATCTCGCCGTAGCCGAACAAGTTGCAGATCTCGGCGAGCTCCTTGGCGCCGCGCAGGGCCGCCGGATTGTCGGAGTCGAAGTTGTCGCCGTCGGAGCAATGGAAGGCGTAGATGTTCCACAGGGAGGGATGGTAGCGCGCCTGAATGATCTCCAGCGCCTTTTGATAGGCCGACGAGATGAAGGTGCCGCCCGACTCGCCCTTGTGAAAGAACTCTTCCTCGGTCACTTCGTGCGCTTCGGTGTGATGCGCAACGAAGACGATCTCGACGTTGCGGTACTTGGTGAGGATGAATTGGTAGAGCAGGAAGAAGAAGCTGCGCGCCAGATACTTCTTCATGGTGTCCATCGATCCCGAGGTGTCCATGAGGCAGAGGACGATGGCGTTGGACTCCTTACGCGTGTCGGTGACCATGTGGCGGAAGATGAGGTCGTCATCATGGAACGGGAAGCGCTTGCGGTCGTCCGGAAAATGCTCGCTCGTATGGCGCGTCGCGAGGCGGCGTCGCACCTTGGCCTTGACTGTGCGGCGTTTGTCGAGGCGGACGCGCACGCCCACGGCGCGGTAGCCCTTGCGCTTGACGAAGCGTTGCGCAGCGATCTCGCGCAGCTTCTTGCGTTCGAGGTCCGGGAGCTCCAGATCCTCGAACATGATATCGATCAACTCTTCCAGGGTGACGTCGGTTTCGTAGTAGTCGACGCCGGGACGATCGCCGGCTTGCTCGCCGCTGCCCTGTCCCTGTCCCTCGCGCTGCCCGACGACCTGGCCGGGCTGCGATTCGCCGTCGCCTTGCCCGACACCGGGGGCGTTGTCGCCGTAGACGAAGCGGTACTCTTTGATGCCGCGGATGGGAACCTTGATGACACGTTCGCGGTCCTTGCCGATGATCGATTCTTCGGCAACGATATCGGCGATGTTTTCGCGGATGGACTGGCGCACCTTCTGCCGGTGGCGCAAGCGGTCGCCGGACGAGCGATCACTGCGTGCGGCGTCGGCGTGGCGAAATGGGCGGAAGATGGATTCGGGCACGGACATGAGCGTGAAACGGAAGACGGGACACGGGACACGGGGAACCCGGCTCGGGCTCACGTGTCCCGTGCCCGTTGTCGTCTCAATCCTTCCACAGATTGTTCGCGGCGTATTTCAGGATGACGTCGACGCAGCTCGGGCAGTAGCCGCTCTCGAGCAGGCTGTTGACCATGGTCGTGTATTTCTCGGTCTGCTCCTCGTCGCGGGTGCGGGCTTTGGTGATGATCCGGCTGATGTCGCGCACCGACGTCATCAATTTCTTCTCGATGGCCTCCTTCAACGGTTCGTAGCTGCGGTAACTGATCTTCTCGCCGCGCCGTGTCGCGGCCCATAGGTAGGCGATCACTTCCTGCCGGAAGCCTTCGGCGGCCGAACCGATGATGGCGATCTGTTCCTCGATCGATTTCAGGAACCCCTCATCCGGCTGCAGCTCCTCCTTGGTGTTGCGGTCCTTGACTCGGGTTTTGTTCACGTAGGCTTCCGCGTGATCGAGGTAGTTCTGGAACAGTGACTCGGCCTGTTCCTGGTATGAGTAGACAAAGGCTTTGGTGATCTCCTTCTCCAGCACGTCGAGGTACTCTTTGTGGAGAATGTCCTGCAGGTAGTCGAGGTATTGTTTGCGCGTATCGTCGGGCAACTCGGCTTCCTTCGTCATGTTGATCAGCGATTCGCGCACGCTGATGGGGTTGATGCAGTTGCCGACGACGTTGTCGGAGAGCGCGTTGTCGAGCGCTTTCATGATGAAGCGCGTGGAGATGCCGCTCATGCCTTCGCGCTTGGTGTCGTCGCGTAGTTCCTGCACGTCGATCTTCTTGGTCTTCCCCTTCTCGACGACCTCCTCGCCGTTGTAGAGCTTCAGTTTGGTCATCAGATCGCATTTGTTGGTGGCTTCGAGACGTGAGAGGATGGCGAACATCGAGGCGATTTCCAGCGTGTGCGGCGCCACGTGGGCGCGGAAGTCGGAGTTGCGGATGATCTTCTGATAGATCTTCACTTCCTCCGAGAGGCGCAGGTTGTAGGGAACCTTGACGACGACGATCCGGTCGAGGATCGCTTCGTTGGTGTGGTCGGCCTTGAACTTCTGCCATTCGGCTTCGTTGGAGTGCGCCACAATGACCGTATCGACGTAGACCATGCCGTGACGGCCGGGCGCCGGGATCACCTTTTCTTGCGTCGCGGTGATCATCGCGTGCAGGTATTCGGTTTCGTTTTTGAAGACCTCGATGAACTCGACCATGCCCCGGTTGCCGACATTGAGCGCGCCGTTGAGGTCGAGGACGCGCGGGTCGCCTTCGGAGTAGAGGTCGAGCTTGGAGATGTCTTCGCTGCCGATGAGCACCGAGGTGTCCTGGTTATTCGGGTCGACCGGGGGGACAACGCCGATCCCAACGCGGTTGCGCTTCGAGAACGTGCGCGTAATGACCGGCACCTCTTCGTAGCGTTCGCCGAACTCTTCCTTGATGCGGAAGCGGCACACCGGGCAGAGATCGCCTTCGACGTGCACGCCGAGCATCTTCTCGAATTCGCGCCGCAGGTGGCGGGGGATGAGGTGCAAGGGTTCCTCTGCCATGGGGCAGCCTTCGATGGCGTAGAACGGCTCGCTCTCTTCGAGGCCGTGTTGGAGCTTTTCGACGAGGGAACTCTTGCCTGAGCCGACGGGGCCCATGAGGTAGAGGACTTGGCGGCTCTCCTCGCCCTTCAGCGCCGCGGAATGGAAGTAACGGGCGATCTGCGCCACCACCTTTTCGATGCCGAAGAACTCATCGGCGAAAAAGCTGTAGACCTTGACGGACTCATCCTTGAAGAGGCGCTTGGCCCGTGCGTCTTCGGTCTCGTTGATGTCGCGCACACCAACCTTCACGATGACATCGTGCATCCGGGCGTGCGCCAGCTTGGTGAGCCCGGGCTCCTGCCGGATCTTCTCGAGATAATCCAGCAGCGTACCGCGCCACTCTCGGACATCCCGGGTGGCCCGGTCTTGTTGGATCAGCTTTTCAAAAGTCGCCTTGTCGTGGTCCATGACCCGCTCCTTCCGCGATAAGCCGTCCGCATGCCCGCCCCACTCCTCCACCGCCTCAGCCCTACGTCATTCGCACCGGGTCTTTCAATGTGAAATTATACCGCTCGCCAGAAGCACCAATCCAGCGAGGGAGGTGAAGCAGTGGGATGTGAGAAACCAACGGGGCGCGTTCAAGAGGACGAGGCGGGTGAAGCAACAGTCGGCAAGGGTTCACTGCGCTCACTGCTCTCCCTTCCTTGAAGCTAACATCGCAAGAAAAACGCTAACATCCCCAATTCGCTCCGTCAAGAAAATTTCCGTGGTGCGCCGCGTCAACTCGCGTGCGCCCGCGCGCGCGACCCGCGCCTGGCGCGCACGCAGGCGTGACACGACGCCGGCCGCCAGCTACATGTGCAGCCCGGGAAGGAGTTACGTATGACCATGCCTACCGCGCCACCGTTGCCACAAGCGCTGCTCGTCGCGATGGACTTCTCGCCGAGCGCGCGGCGCGCCCTCGAGCGCGCGGTGAGCTGGGCGGCGAAGGGCGAGGTGACGGCGCTGCACGTCGTTGATACCGGTTTCGCCGCGCGGATCGAAGCGCACGGACTGGGAGAGGCGGCGGCTACCATGGCCAAGCTGCGGGCGCGCGCCGAGGAGGAGTTCGGCTGGTTGGTGCAGGAAAAAGGCGCCGATGTCGTGTCGCCGATGGTTGTCGAGGGCGTCCCGTTCGTCGAGATCGTCAAGATCGCCAACGATCTCGAGGTTGACATGATCGTCATGGGTGCGCACCGGGCGACCTCGAGCTTGGAGGAGTTCCTCTTCGGCAGCACGGCGGAAAAGGTGCTGCGCACCAGCCGCTGCCCTGTCCTGTGCATGCCATAGGCCCGCGGCCGCAGGCCTTCAGTCTGTGGCTGGAGCCTGATAGAAGACTGGCACGCGTTGGGGCATAGGCAGTGGGTAGAGGAATGAGAGTGCTGCTGGGTCTGTCGCTCGCCGTGTGGCTGGTGGGTTGTGAGGGCAGTATGATGGAGACGCAGTTTCAACCCTGCACGACGCTGGGGCAGCAGTGCGATCTCGGTAACGGCGTGCTCGGCGTCTGCTTCGATGTCGCATGCCCTGGCGGGCAGGAACCACCGTGCTTCACGTGCGCGAAACAACACTGATCGAAACGATGCGTGGACCCGCCCTTGCTCGAGAGGGCGGGGCGGGATGGGGGATTGGGAATGGTTAGGCCACTGGTTGGTACCGAGGAACACAAACGCCTCTTCTGCCAGACATTCATAGATACGCACGAAAAATACACGCCTGCGGAGCTGAGCTTCCCAGAGATCGATGCCGGGATCCGGGCGCGGCTGCTGGGCCTGCCGATCTGGGACGAGGCAGTGAATACCGAACGCGAAACGGCGTACAAAGTGCAACGTATGGCAGACTTTGAACCCGATCCGTTGGTGCGTGAGGCGATCGCTCTGCAGGGGTTCGAGGAAGGCCGGCACGCTGCGTTACTCGATCTACTGACCCGGCGCTATGAGATTCCCGTCAAGCGGCGCACTGAACAGCCCGACGTGCGCAATGTGCCGTGGGAGTTCACCCGCACCGAGTACGGGGAGTGCTTCGATGCATTTTTCGCTTTCGGCCTGTTCGCGATCGCGCGCGAATCCGGCTTCTTCCCGCCGCCGCTGGTGACGCTGTTCGATCCGATCATGCAGGAGGAAGCACGCCACGTGCTCTTCTTCGTGAATTGGATTGCCTATCGGCGGGCGCATTTGCCGGCGTTCAGCCGGCCGGTGTTGGACGCCAAGCGCGGTGTGGCCGTGGTGCTGCAGATCATCAGCCGCGTGCGCACGGCGTTCGACCTCGGCGGTAGCGAGCAGGACAACTTCGCGATGAACAGCCACGGCTCGCTCGGCGACTTTTCGCTGCGCGGCTATCTCGAGATCTGCCTGCGCGAGAACGAGCGCCGCCTCAGCCTCTACGATGCGAGCTTGTTGCGTCCGCAGTTTGTGCCCCGTCTGGCGAGGCTCGCCCTGAAGGTGCTGCCGAAGGCGTGAACAGGGCGGGCCCTGACACGATGCCGATGCTGGAACGTGGTGATCACCTGCTAACGTCGGCGTTGACACTCGGCGCGGTGCTCGTCAAGCCGATGGAACTGGGGCGGGAGGATCTGCAGCGGACCTACGAGGAGGCGCTTACAACAGCTGCGGTTGAGCTGCTTGATGGCGTGCGCTTCCAGGCGTGCTTCCAAAGCACAGATCAAGCTTTCAAGACGTGAGGCTGTCCCAGAAGTCGCAGTGATGGAATTCTGCGAAGTCGTCGATCAGCGCGCTGCCGCCTGGCCGCAGGGACATGACCTGAGAATTCTGTGGATCGAATGCTGGCCACGCCGGATCACCCTTCGACAGTGGGCGCCCCTGCGCCGCGAAGGCGCTCCAGTAGCGTTGCATCTGGCTCCCCAGGGCTTGCTGCGCGGCTGTCGTCGGCCCCTGGAACGGCGTGTAGTCGAAGAGATAGTGCACGTCCGATGAGTGATAGGCGCCGCTCGGCATGCCGTTCTGTACGCCCGGCGGCGCGTTCGGGTCGTCGAACTCATAGCCGTAGGTAGCGGTCAAGCCGGAGAGCAGCCGGCGCACCGAGTCTGTAGGACAGGACAGCGCTGCATCGGTCAGCAGGGCCCCGAACGCATAGCCCGGGTCTGAATAGTTGCTGGCCGGATATTCGGCGAGGATTTGCTTCGCTTTCGTTGATCCGAAGATGAAGCTCACGGCTCCGGGGTAAATGGCGGGACTCATCGGGAAGCCGCCCGGCGCGGCGGTGGCCGCGAACTGCAGCTCGTCGTGTGTGGTGCCGATAATGACCGGCACGCGGTTCCACCGGCCTGCTTGGATGGCGGTCAACACGTCTTCGGGGAGCACCGCGCCACTGGTGTTGGGCTGTGCGGTGAATGACGAACTGACGGCGAGCAGATCCGCAGCGGACTTTGAACGAAGACAGGTGGCCTGAGAACCGGGGTCCGTGCATCCCAGGGACGCTGCGAACTTGTCGCCGGTCTGCTCAGCTTGGGCGCGGGAGGCAGCGCCACACGGCGTGGTGCTACTGCCGCCGAGGAGTGTCCCAACGCCGGCGGGAACTACGAAGGCACCGCTTTGGATGATTGCGCGGTGGAAGAGGCCCGCCGCAGTCGGGGATGCGAGGTGGTAGCAGACCGCGGCGCCGCCCGCGGACTCCCCGGCAATCGTCACGTTCGCCGGGTTTCCGCCGAAGGCCGAGATGTTGTGCTGCACCCACACCATCGTCGCTTGCTGATCGAGCAGCCCGAGGTTCCCGGACGAATCGCTGGCGTCGGTGCTGAGCGAAGCCAAGGCGAGGAAGCCGAAGACGTTCAGCCGGTAATTGATGACGACCACGATGGTGCCGGTATCCGCAGCGAGCGCCGATGCATCCTGCTGATTGCCCGACCCGTTGACGGCACCGCCGCCGTGGATCCAAAGCAGGACCGGCAACCGACTCGCGGCGCGTGCCGTCGCCGGCCGGTAGACGCTCAGGTAGAGACAATCCTCGGCGTCGGAGCCCGGGCCGTTTGTGCTGGGGAGCTGTGCGCAGGCGACGGGCAAGGTTGTAGCCTCACGAATATCCGGCCACGCTGCCACCGGGGCTGGAGGTCTCCAGCGCAGCGCGCCAACCGGCGGGGCCGCGTAAGGGATGCCGAGGAATTGCTGCGCGCGTCCCGTGTCGATGCCGCGGATCATACCCGACTCGGTGCTCACGACCGGATCGCCTTGAACGACCTGCTGCTCGCCGCAGCCGGCGGCGACGAGCAGCAGACCGGTGACGGCGACGAGGGTAGGGATGCGGGCGGCGACGCGTTGCATGGGATCTCCTTCCGGGCCTGGGGCCTTTGTCCTAACAGGCCCGGAAGGACGTTTACAAGAAGCGTTTCAGTACGGCGCGGGCGGCAGGTCCTATGCCGCTTCGGCGAGCGGCTGACTCGTGAATACCAGGCTGTCACCCCGATAGTCGACCATGACGCGGCTGTGATCGTGCACCTCGCCGGCGATGATCTTGCGGCCCAAGGCGGTTTCAAGCTCCTTTTGCAGCAAGCGTTTGAGCGGCCGTGCGCCGTAGACCGGATCGAATCCGAGGTGCGCGAAATGGTCGAGCGCCGCATCGCTGAGCTGGATCTCGATCTTGCGCTCCGCCAAGCGGGCCCGCAGCCGATCGAGCTGGATGCTGACGATCTGCTTGAGCTGCTCGCGCGTCAGGCTGTGGAAGACGACCACCTCGTCGACGCGATTGAGGAACTCCGGCCGGAAGTGTTGGCGCAGCGCCTCAAGGACGTCGTTCTTCATGTGCTCGTAGGCCGCGGTGTCGTCGCCGCCACGGTACCCGAGGATGAGCTGACTGCCGATGTTCGAGGTCATGATGACCACGGTATTTTTGAAATCCACCGTGCGGCCCTGGCCGTCGGTGAGGCGGCCGTCATCGAGGATCTGCAGCATGACGTTGAACACGTCGTGGTGCGCCTTCTCGATCTCGTCGAACAGGATGACCGAGTACGGCCGGCGGCGCACCGCTTCGGTCAGTTGGCCGCCTTCTTCGTAGCCGACATAGCCCGGCGGCGCTCCGACGAGCCGGGCCACGGTGTGCTTTTCCATGTATTCGGACATATCGATGCGAATCATCGACGCCTCGTCGTCAAACAGGAACTCCGCGAGCGCCCGGCCGAGCTCGGTCTTGCCGACGCCCGTGGGGCCGAGGAAGATGAACGAGCCGATCGGACGGTTTGGATCTTTGATGCCGGCACGCGCACGGATGACCGCATCGGCAACAGCGCTGACGGCTTCGTCCTGGCCGATGACGCGTTTGTGCAGATGCGCCTCCAGCTGCAGGAGCTTTTGCAACTCACCTTCCAAGAGCTTGCTGACGGGGATACCGGTCCACCGTGCGACCACCGCGGCGACGTCGTCCTGATCGACCTCCTCTTTGATCAGCCGTGTGCCGCCTTCTTTTTTGGACAACTCCTCTTCTTCACTCGCGAGCTGGCGCTCCAGCTGGGCGAGCACTCCGTATTTGAGCTCGGCGACCTTGCTCAGATCGTACTGGCGTTCCGCCTTTTCGATTTCGAGCTTGGTTTCGTCGATGCGGCGGCGCAGCTCGCGCAAGCGGCTGATCGCGCCCTTCTCCACGTCCCAGCGTGCCCGCAACGCGTCGGATTCGGCGCGCAGCTCGCTGAGTTCCTTTTCGAGCTTCTCCAGGCGGGCGCGCGAGGCCTTGTCGGTTTCCTTCTTCAGGGCTTCGCGTTCGATCTCCAACTGCATGACGCGGCGTGAAACTTCGTCGAGATCGCTCGGCATCGAGTCGATCTCGGTGCGCAGCTTGGCCGCGGCTTCGTCGACGAGGTCGATCGCCTTGTCGGGCAGAAAGCGGTCGGAAATGTAGCGGTTCGACAGCACCGCCGCGGTCACCAGGGCGCTGTCTTTGATGCGGACACCATGATGCACTTCGTAGCGCTCGCGCAAGCCGCGCAGGATGGAGATGGTATCCTCGACCGACGGCTGGTCGACCATCACGGGTTGAAAGCGGCGTTCGAGCGCCGCGTCCTTCTCCACGTGCTTGTGGTACTCGTTGAGTGTGGTCGCGCCGATACAGTGCAGCTCGCCGCGCGCCAACATCGGCTTGAGCAGGTTGCTGGCGTCCATGGCGCCTTCGGCGGCGCCGGCCCCGACAACGGTATGCAGCTCGTCGATGAACAGGATGACGTCGCCGCCGGCGTCTTGCACTTCCTTGAGGACCGCTTTCAGGCGCTCTTCGAACTCGCCACGGAATTTGGCGCCGGCGATCAGGGCGCCCATGTCGAGCGCCACGACGCGCCGGTCCTTCAGTCCTTCGGGCACGTCCTTACGCACGATGCGCTGCGCCAGCCCTTCGACGATCGCGGTTTTGCCGACCCCTGGCTCACCGATGAGCACCGGGTTGTTCTTGGTGCGCCGCGACAGCACCTGAATGACGCGGCGGATCTCGTCATCACGGCCGATGACCGGATCGAGCTTGCCTTGCGCGGCCAGCTTGGTGAGATCGCGCCCGTAGCGCTCGAGCGCCTGGTACGTGGCTTCCGGCGTCGGGCTGGTCACGCGTTGCCCGCCGCGGATCTTCTGCAGCGCCTGCATCAACGCCTCCCGCGATGCGCCTTGTTCCCGTAGGATGCGTCCCGCTGCGCCGCGCTCATCGGCGATCACCAGCAGCAGGTGTTCAACGCTCACGTATTCATCCTTGAGCGTACGCGCTTCGTCTTCGGCGCGCGTCAGCAGCCGATTCAGCCTCGGCGTGACGTAGATCTGTTCCGGGGCGTTGCCGGTACCTGTCACCTGCGGAATGCGGCCGAGCTCAGTTCCCAGGCGGTCCTTGAGCACGGTGAGGTTGGCACCGGCGGCTTCCAGGATAGATGGTGTGAGGCCGTCGCTCTGCTCCAAAAGGGAGACGAGGAGATGCTCGACATCGACGCCTTGATGGTTGCGCCGCGTAGCGACCGCCTGCGCCTCTCGCAACGCCTCTTGAGATTTTTCGGTAAAGCGATTGAGATTCATGTCAGCTCCAGTTTTCGCGCCAAGTTAACCATATGTTGCATGAACGCAAGCGGCGGGCCGTGCGCGTTACAGGCCGTGCGCGTTACGTTGACAAGCCGCCGCGCTCGCAGCTACGCTCCGGTGCAGGTAAGTGGCGAGAACGAAGCATGGCGGCGCGATCGAGACAGCTCGAGTCAGGAACGATAAAACGTACAGTGATGCGGGCTGGGCGAGTGACGTTGGGTATCGTATGCCTCGTCCTCGGTGTCGCCGGCCTGTTTCTGCCGTTCGTGCAAGGGATTCTCCTGCTCGTCATCGGCTGCTCGTTGCTCAGCAGTGAAAGCGAGCGCGCCCGGCGCTGCATGAACTGGCTGCGCGGGTACCTACCGCTCAAGTACGCAAAGAAATTGGGAGAGTGACCAGATGGCCGTGGATGAAAAGGATCGCTTTGGAGACAAGCTGCGCGACGTGGAGCGGGCGCGGGAAGATCAGTACTTCGCGGATCGCGATCGGAAGCTCGTTCAAGAAATCCGCGCCAAGGACGAAGAGGCCGAGAAAGCCGCGGGCGTGGTCCGCTGCCCCAAGGACGGGACACGGCTGGAGCAACACTCGCACCACGACGTCACGGTCGAAGAGTGCCCAACGTGCCACGGCGTGTGGCTCGACTACGGCGAGCTGCACGCGATGGCGGGGAAGGAAAACGACGGCTGGATTGCGCGCTGGCTACGAAACGAGTTTCGCAAGGCCGAATAAGATGATGGGGGCTTGAGGGCCTGCGGGCTGCCTCAAGCCCCCAGACCCTCAAGCCCCAGACCCTTCAATCAGACATGTGCGTCAAGTGGTGCAGGGTGAAGTAGTCGTCGTCGAATTTATTCTCGAGAAATTGCGAGCTGTAGCGCCCGCCGATCGCGGCGCGGTTGGTCTTATCGTTGACGCCGACGACCATGTTCGGTGACACCGCCGAGTAGGTGCCGTCGTCGCTCTTCGACCAGTGGTAGGCGCACATGGCGTTGTAGAAGTACTCGCCGGCGCGGTTATGGACCAGCTTCCAGTAGATGCGGTACATGTCTTTGTCCATGTACATGATGACCTTGCCGAAGTTGTAGTACGGATCTTCGGACTGGCCTTCGAGAATCCAGACCGGGCGGGGAATCATCTGCAGATTGTCGACGATCAACCACGGCGCCCCCTTGGCGCCGGGTGTTTCGTACGCGCCCTTGAAATACGGGATGGTGACTTCCCAGCGGGTCGGGCTGACTTGCTTTTGCGGCAACGGGTAGGGGCTCAACACCGGCGCGAGGACGTTGCCTTCGCCGATCAGCTTCCACTTGTAGTATTCGACTTTTCCGGCGTAGCAGTTGATGTCGTCTCCGAAAATGTCGAGGCCGGCAACTGGATCGGAACGCGTGGCGGCATTGACTCGACGGACGCGGCGAGTGGCGGGCACGTAAAACCACGCTTGATCCTGCGCCGTCCAATCGTTGAGCGTCTTTCCCAAGCCGCCGACACCATCGACGTCCTGCGGCTCGATCACACTCGACATCCCCGTAGCGCGCAAGGCTTCGGGGTTTGGCAGTGGGCCGGCCGAGCGGCCCACGAATGCCTGGGCGTGCACCCAGAGCTTGATCCGTTTGAACTCGCCGGTGCCGTCGATGCCGTTGAGTGTAAAGGTGGCGCCGACGCCGTTGGACTGGGCGCTCGCCGCGGCAAAGTTCTGCGCCATCTTGCAGGCCGCTTGCGGGTCCTTCGGATCAATCTTCGGGAAGGGGTAACCGAAGTAGAAATCCGGAACCTTGCCGGTCTTGACGTCCCGCAGGCCGCAGGTCGCCGGATCGAGGTCGTACTTGCCGGCGTTCGCTTCACTCGCGTCCCAAAATTTCTTCGAGTAGTTCTGCTTGAACTTCTCCGGGTCGACCTCGACGATCTTGTAGTGATACTCGCCGCTCTTGACGCGGTTCAGCACCACCTCGGGCAGCAGGTCCTTGCCCAATTGCCAGTTGTTGCTGTCCAGCGTCCAAGTCTTCGGCGCCGGATCCTCTGCCCGGACGGCCGGTGCAACCACGAGGGCTAGCAGCATCACGCGCACCGCCCAACGGGCGGTGTCTCGGATATGTGATCTCATCAAAAGGAGCCTCCTTACTACATAATCTGAATCTGAACTATACACTCTGATTGGGCCGGCCCAGCGACTGCCACCCGTTACCCTGCTACGGCGGCTTGCTGCTGGATGGCCACGGCCTTCTTCGGCTTGCGATTCACCAGGAAACCGGGACGCAGCACTTTCACGAAGGCCGGGACGACGATCAGCGCGCCGAACTTGTTGAACATCATCAAACAAGAGAGCAGCAGGCCCATCTCGGCGAGGAACTTCAGGTCCGACAACCAGAAGAAGGCGGTGCCTGCCATCATCGTCGTCCCCGTGAAGACGATGGCTTTGCCGGTGGTGGCGGTGGCGTAATCGACTGCCTCGTCGAGAACGCCGACCTCGTCGTACGCATCGACCATCCGACTGAAGTGATACATGCCGTAGTCCACCCCCACACCTGCACCCGCGGCGGCAATCGGCAAGGAGTTGACGTTCAAATCGATGTGCATGATGACCATGAGGGCTTCGGCCGCCAACTGAGAAAGGATGACCGGTACCAGGAGGATCGCCGCGCAATAGAAGGAGCCGTAGGTCATGTACAGGCACCAATACACCATGAAGAACACCAACCCGAGGTTGGTCCAATAGGAGTTTTCCACCGCCTCGTTGACCGCCGCCAGGATTCCGAAGAGTCCGCCGGCGAAGCGGAACTGTACGTCGTGGCCCTTGTATCCATCGGCGAACTGTTTGGCCCACGCGATCGAGTTCATGATCGTATCGTGCGAATAGCCGCGAAAGAGCGTGATGATCGAACCGTAGCGCGCGCTCGGGTCCATGAAAAAGTTGAGTGAGCCGACCGCGGCATTCTGGGTGAACGTATAAATGATCTGCGCAAGCTCCCTGGGGTTGACCGGAATCAGCCCCCACTTGGGATCGCCTTCGTGCTGCAGTCGCTCGAGTTGCTTGACGATCTCGACGATGGTGATCGAGCCGCTGGCGCCCTGGGTGAACGCCATATGATCCGCCATCTCATCCATCGCCGTGAGCGCCCCGGCTTCCTTCACTCCATCGGGTTTCAAGGTGTCGGCAATCACGATCAGTTGGCTGGCGCCCAGGAACTTCTCGTTCAGCTTCCCCCAGCCGATGTTGTAGGGATGGTCCGGGAACAGTAACGCTGACCCGGGAGTCAGATCGCCAACCTTGAGCGTCCATCCCCAGATGGGGAAGATGAAGAACATCGCCACGGTGATGGCAATCACCACCCAGCGGCGGTTGCCCTCGGTGGCGTTGACGACCCAGCGGGTCCACGAGACGTACGCCTGCTCGCAGTACGTCCACCAGTACCACGCCAGGAACGGCGCCGTGAGGAGAAAGGCGATCATGGAGGAGGAGAGCACGCCCAGATAGGGAATCGTGATCGTGGGGATCGTGCCGGTCAGGTGCAGCGCGATGGCGCCGCCGATCACGACGCTCATGATGACGCGAGCAATCCAAATGTTGATGAGCGGTTTCTTGGCGGCCTGCGGGACGTGCTCCGGGGGCGGCTCGATGTACGACAGAATCACCGGGTGCAGGGTGACCACACTGATGAAGATCGACACAATCCAGAAGCTGGCGAAGATGGCGACCTTCTGAATCAACGGGATCGGGGCGATCGCGACGACCAGCAGGCCCATACCGTCGGCAATGATGCCCGACATCGCCGGCTCGAACAGATGCTGGTACGAGACGATGATAGCCTGATGCCGGTCCTTCAGCCGGTAATATTCCTCGTGGTACCGGTCCATCGACTGCACCGAATGGCTGAGCGCGCGCGCCGTCAAGAAGATCGGGATGACCAGTACGAGGGGATCGAGGTCAAAGCCCAACACGGAAGCCATGCCCAAACCCCAGATGCTGGAGAGGACACCCGAGAAAATCGGCACCCAGATCCCGGTCCAGGTGCGGAAGTAGGCGTACAGCAAGAACGCCAGGGTCATGACGGTGAGGCCGAACACCAGGATGAGTTGCTTGGCGTATTGCAGCACCGACGTGTACAACCATGGGAAACCAGTGATGTAGATGGTGTGGTTGGCGTCTTCCTCGGCGTGCTTCAACTCCATCATGCGGCTGGAAAGGTCCTCGAAGTCGAGCTTCTCTTCCCAGAATCCGACGTTCACCACCGCGGCGCTGTCGTCATTGGCGACATACAAACCGCGAATGTTCGGATTGGCGTAGACGCTGAAGCGGACACGGTCGGCATCTTCCTGTGTTTGCGGCACCCCGGGATAGAAGATCGGGCGCACCTGTACGCCGCCCTGGGTGACGGTGATGCTGTTCAGTGCCGGGTGCGCGATCGAGGTAATCTGGTATGGGACGACGCCCTTTGTGCTTACCATGTACTTGGTGATGCGATCGAGCTTCTGGAGGGTGATCGGATTGTAGATGTCGCCGTTCTTGACCTCCAGGATGACACTCATCACGTTGACGGTCCCGAACATTTTGCGGAACTCGTTGTAGAACTGGATGTAGGGATTCGGTCCGGGCTTGAAAATGGCATTCCCGAGACAGTTGGCGGCGCCGCCGCCATGGTCTCGGCAATCGTGCCATACTTCAGCCGGGGTGCGGTATTTCGGGTAGAAGTCCAGGAAATTAGTATGCAGACGGACGTGGGTGAGCTGGAACGCGAAGAAGGCGGTCATTGCCGTGACGATCACGACGACCAAGGTGCGATAGTGCAGCAGGAACCGCAGATACGCTTCAATCCATCGCTGCGGAATCATATCGAGTGCTTCCTCCTTACCCTAGGCATGCGAGACACTGCGCTTCAAGCTGGTTCGCAAAATATCCAAGATGCAAGATGTGGGGGAATTGTAAATCTAAAATTGTTGCAAATATTGAAGACTTTAGCGTTGAGCATTGCGTCTTGCTTGTATCCGAGTCTTGCCCTGTGCCGACTACAGTTGCGCCTTCGACGGGGTGAACTTGTCGCGGTCGGCGCTCAGCACCAGGCCGCGCGCGCCAACGATGAATCCTCGCCCGTCGGGGAACAGGCTCACTCCCCGTAGCCAGCTGCCGCCCATCTGTATCGGGACGTTGACGAGCTGCCACGTGGCGCCGGCGTCCTTCGTGTTCAAGAGAAACCCGCTATTCCCGACCGCCCAGCCGTAGTTGCCACGCACTTGCACATCGTAGAGTGAGAGGAGAAATCCTTTGGGAGTCTGGACCGTTTCTTTGCGCCAACTTGTACCGCCATCGGTGGTCGTCAGCAAGGTCGCCTCGAGGCCGACGGCCCAGCCGTGTTGCGCATCGGAGAATGATACGCCAAACAGGCTGGTTTCCCCGGGGTTGGTCTGCTGGTGCCAGGTCACCCCAGCATCGTCGGATGCCAGGATGACTCCGAATTCTCCCACGGCCCAGGCATGCTCGGCATCGGCGAACGTCACGCCGTACAGGACCACGTCGCCGGGATCCACCACTTCCGCAACATCGGGCGGGAGCTTCAGATCCGTCGGCAAGGCGATCTTGCTCCACGTCGTGCCGCCGTCTTCGGTACGCAGCAATGTTCCGAAGTCACCGACGGCGAGCCCACGCTGCGGGTTGACGAAAGCCACGTCCAGCAGTTGCCGTTTGACGCCCGAGGTCTGGAGCTGCCAGGTCGCGCCACCGTCGGCCGAGAAGGCGATTTCGCCAGACTGTCCGGATGCCCACACGTGCGACTTGTCGAGACAGGAGAGGGCGACGAGCGAAAGCTTGTTCGGTGCTTCCTTGTACTCCCAGGTCTTGCCCCCATCGCCAGTGCGAAAGATGCGCGCCAGATCGCCCACCATGAAGCCGTCTTGATCGTTCACAAAGCACGTGGCGAAGAGGTTTTGACGGAGCTCCGCCAACGGGAGCCGCTCGACAGCTCCGCTCGGCGCGGCCGAGGCGACGAGCGCCGCAAGGGCGATACGCGCGAATCGATTCTTCACGAGGTAATCCTTCCTATTTCAATGACTTCAGTTTCCTGGTTCCTTCTGTCGGCACCGCGACAGCCGTCCACGCTCACCACCTTAGATAACGTATTCAAGGCGGAATTGGACGTTGTCGCGATCCTTCAACAGGCTGATGCCGCTGCCGCCCTTGTAGATGTGCGCGTCGATGATGCTGTAGTCGATGGAGAAGCGGAAGGGATCGCGGCTGAACTGCAGCGACGGCTGATACAAGAACGAGCCGCCCCAATCATAAAAGAGGGTCATTCCGGGGTTGATCGTTCCGCTGCGGTACGAGGTGCCGATGAAGAGCGTCTGCAGGTACTGGTCGGCGGGCTGGCTGACGAAGACCGGTTCAATATTCTTGAGCTTCAGGGGGACGCCGGGTGTGGTGAATGTCACCTCATCGAGGACGACCGGGAGCACTTCGCGATTCGGATTGACCGAGCAGTTTCCCTGCGCGTCACAGTTGTAGATGCGACTGCCCGAGGCGCCATTGATATGCTTGTAGAAGAATTGGGTCGAGATGAAGAACGTCTGGTTGGCGTTCAGAAAGCGGACCCACTGGTTGGTATCGAACCCGACGACGGCGTTCACCGAGTCGCGCGTGACCCGATTGCCCTGCTGCTGGGTGGGGTTGCATTGTCCCGGCTGGTTTCCCGGCGTATATCCCGCCTGGCACGGGCCGATGAACAGGAACGGATCGGTATTGCCCTGAGTGAATGCCGCCTCGTTGCGGAAGTAGGCGAATTCGCCGCGCACGATGCTGTACCATTGTGGCAGCGCAAACGTCGTCGACGCCCCTGATACCTGCACCTTCGGTGCGGTCTCGTATGCATGGGCGACGTATCCGCAGTTTTGATCCGGGTTGGGCATGCCGTTCGGCAACGGCGGGCACGGCAGACCTTCTTGGAACGCGATCACCGGAGGACTCGGGCGATTGGTCTTCACTTGCAACGCCGGCGTATCGAAATAGGTGTAGTAATGTGCGATGCCGAAGGTCGCGTCGAGGGCGTTGAATTTCAGCTGAGCGCCGCCACGGGAGCTGTTGACTGTATTCGGCGGCCGCTGAATGAATGTTCCGGTCGTATTACTGGGTGCCCCGAAGCTCGGCAGCGCCCACGGTGATCCCGCCGGGGTTCCCGGGTAGTAGCCGACATTGTTGTCCCCAAGCGTGACGAAGCCTTCGAGGTGCGCTTCAGTGATCGGGCCGATATCGCCGAGGTAGTAGTTGCTGACCAGCATGTCGAGTGGCACGCGCCGTTCATCGAGCGAGATCAGAAACCCGCCAAAGCTCGAATCGATCGGGTTGATGTGATCGAGGAGTTGGAAGGCATCGGTCTCACCCCAGGAGAGATTCTGCCGGCCGGCGCGAACGAAGAGATTGCCCACATTGAATTCGAGGAATGCCTGGAAGAGGCGCTCCCGATCGCTGGCCAGGCGCCGCAGCCGCTGCCGCTCTTCGGCGACGTCGACGACCGTCTGGTGCGTGGCGATCACCGGCTCGGCCTTCGCTGCTTCATAGAATGGTGCGGCCGTGCTGTACTCCCGCGGTCCCCAGTCGTAGAGACCGTCGCCCTCTCCACGAAACGTCATGTTGTACTGGAGCCCCTTTATTTTGAATGGCAAATCGTTCAGAAGACTGAAGGGCCCGACCCCCTCGCGGACGAGGCGGTCGAGATTGTGGTTGAGCTCGATTTCAATGAAGCCCCGGTTCTGACGTAGGTGCCCCGCTGGAGAATATGGGAAGGTTGCTGAGGTGGATGTGGTGACGACGGGAGGGTTTCTGGGTGAGCTTGAGATCAGGACGCCGTTGTGGGTGTCCTCGGTGCCGACGCGCGCATTCACGTAGACCCGCGCCCCGAGCTTGATGTCCCCGTCGCTGTCCAAAGCAATTCCCCAACTGCTGCCACGCCACAAGTGCAGCGACACAATTGCGAAGCACACACATCCCCATGCCCTCAACCGACTATGTCTCATCGGGGTCCTCCTCGCACGTTCCGCTTCGTCCAAAATGTTGCCACGGCTACAGGTTGGCGCCCGCTGTCCTGTATGCGAGCCCTGTCCCTAATGTCAAGCAATTTCTGCATCGCCGCGGCCTCCGGCCTCGCATTTGCACTGGGATTTTGCGCGCCGGCCGCGGCCGCCACGGCGGCGCGTTTCGCGGACGTCGTCCGACTCGAAGGTGGACAGCTGTCGATGTTCGACGGGACGGCGATTGATCACCTCGCCCTGTTGGCCTGCACAGTGACGGCATGCCAGCCGATCCCCTTCCAGATCGATGAGCGCGACGCTTCCGGTCGTTGGGTGCTCGACCAGGGGCCGATGCCGACGACCGATGATCCGCCGGGCGTGTTGGACGCCAATGACCTGTTGCTCTTCATGGCAGACGATGCCGGTGACCGGGTCGCACCGGGCGTGCTCTCAATTCCCCCGGCTTGCCAAGGAGGGAATAAGGGGAAGGGGGCGTCGGCCGCATGCGTCAACCACCCCACGCCGCTCGCTGGCAAGGAGGGGCTCGTTGGCGCCGAGATCGCGCTCTACGATCCGCTCGATCGCACGACTCGCTGGGTGTACGTTGTTGCCTTCGCGGACCACGCGCCGCGCGCTGCGGCGCAGGACGTCGAATACGATCCGCTGACTGACCGCGTGCATGGTCGACGCGTCAGCCTCGGGTTTACCGACGGCGTTCCTGGCTATCTTGCAGTGGGTGACGGCGCGAATCTACTCGACCGCCTCAAAGTTCGCGCCTCGGCGACGTTCCTGTTTGGCCTCATCCACTTCACGCGCAGCGAAGCCGACCTGCGGACGGAATTCATGGGCTGGCATGCGGGGCCGATCCGCGTGGTTCGCGGCCAGCGCCAATGGGTGCGACTCGGTTGGGGCATTCACTCGCCAACGTTCGGATCGTACACCTACTTTTATCGCGACTTCGCCGAGCTGCCGGTGGGCCTGTATCTCAACTTCAAGCCCACGTACTTTTTCAGCGACATCCTGGTCCAAGTAATTCTCGACTTTCGCGACCTCAGGGGCTGGTCGCTGCTCGTTCCCAGTGTGCCCGATCCGCTACCGATCGACGGCAACATGACGGCGCAGAAAAGCGCGCTCGAGTCGAGCGCAGACCAGTGGTTCGCGCTGTGTGGCCCGCAGATCAGCCTGGTGCAAAGCATGGATGTCAGTGCCAGTCTCGCCACCGTGCGCCACCGCCTGTTGTACCGGGAGACGGTTCGACCCGAGCCGCCCGAAGCAGTCCCCGGCGAGGAGCCGGGCATCGGGTTTCAGCTCGATCAATGGGAGCGCGTCGGTGCGGGAGCGCATCAACTCGAATCGGTCAGTTATGCGTTGCCCTCCGCTGTCGATGTGCGCGAATTCATGCGCGTGCGCCGCGCGCCGCTGGCAGTAGCGGTGCGTCCCGTCGTCTCCGATCGATAAAGCACAATCAGGGGATAAGGGGGCTCTCTCGGTTCGTGGACGACGCGCGTGATATACGTAGCCGCGTGCTGCACCGTCGCCGCATGTGGTGGTGGTTGTTGAGCGCCGGGGCACTGGCGCTCACTGCGGTTGGCGATTGGCACGGGTTGAGCGCTGACACGCCGCCGGTGCTGCGGGCCGGCGCGGCATGGTGGGTCGGTGCCCTGGTGCTGCTTGCCATTGCGGCGTGGGAGGCGGACCGTGACGCCGGCCACGATACGGGACCGCGCTGGGTCCGGAACGACTTCTGGGCGGTGCTGGTGGTCGCCGCCGCCGCGGCGCTCTTTCGGCTCTGGGGGATCGATAGGTATCCGCCGCTCAACGCGTTCGGATTCGAAGAATTCCAGACCGGGGGATTGGCCTACAACACGTTGCAGGATTGGTGGAACGTCCCGCTCGAGTTCCCACTGACGAACGTTCTCCCGGCGCTCAGTTTCCGTCTGTTTGGCCTGTCATCCTTGGCGTTGCGGGCGCCCTTCATTCTCAGCGGCATTGTGGCCCCGGTGTTCGTGTACCTGGCGCTCCGCCGTGTCGTCGAGCGGCCGGCGGCGTGGGCGGCTGCCATGTTGCTGGCGACCAATCGTTGGGCGGCGCTCGCTGCCCGCTTCGCGGATGAGATCTTCCTCCCGGTCTCGATCGTGGCGCTTGCCGCCTGGCTGCTGGTGCGGGCGGTGCAAGAGCGCCGCCAGGGGAGCGTTTTCGCGTTGGCGCTGGTTTCGAGCGACTTCTTTTATGCCTACAGCGGCTACAGGGTGCTGCCGTTCATCGCCATCGCAGGGGCGGCCTGGCTTGCGGTGACACGCCGGCGCCGCGTTCGCGGCGCTGCATCGATGTCGGAAATCTTCGTGCTGGCTGTGGGCGTCTGGGTCGTGACGCTCAGCCCCGGGGCCATCAGCAGTCTGCCTGGCGGTGCGTCGTCATTTCTAGAAGCCTTGCACCGGCACGACGCGGCGTGGGCAGGGCACGATCTGCTCGCGGAGCGCGCTGCGATCGCAGTCACCCGCTTGCGTCAGGGGTGGGCGGTGTTCGCCACCCAGGGCGACGAGCTGCCAACGCTCAACATCCCATACGAACCAATGTTCGACGCGCTGAGCGCGGCGCTGGCGACGTTGGCGGTACTCGCCGCGCTGTGGCACTGGCGTGATCCCAGCCGCTGGCTGGCGTTGGCGATGCTCGGCATCCCGTTCGTGGGGCTCGCTTTGATTCCGGTGAACTTCAACGTCTCGCGCTACTTCGTCTTGCTCGTGCCGCTCTTCTTCCTCATCGGCTGCCTGTTGGATGACTGGTATCGCTGGCTGACGCCTGCGCCCGGCAGGCCTGCGGCCGGCGTCTCTTCTCTGGACCGCTCCCCCCGTCGGGGAGCCTCAGGACAGGATTGGTCGCTGGGGCCTGCCAAGCTCGTCGGGCTGCTACGGAATCCGGGCACTCTGTTGGTGGGAATCGTCGTGTTGCTGGCGGCGGGGCTCAACCTCGCCACTCTGCGCCGCGTGATCGATAGCCCGATCGTCCAGGGTGGGTTTCTGTATGGTGAGAATACGGTGCTGGCTGCCATTCATGCAGTGCCGCCGGGCAGTCGCGTCGTCCTGCTGACGATCGACGGCAGCGTGGCCTTCGAGCCGTCGGATTACCGATGGTACACGGTGCAGGCGCACGGCGACCGCCCAGCTTCCCTGCAAGCGGCGCTGTCCGTGCCGGGCGAGCAGTCCGAGCCGGTATACTGGATCACCGAAGGGCTTCCGGAGGCGCGGCTGCTGCCGCAGCTGGTCGCCTTGACCTGTCCAAACGTCGCCTCGCGCGTCGAGGAGACGCCCGTACCCGATGCCACGGTTGGGGTGAGCTGGATCGCGCCGCGCGCCGGGTGCCACGCCTTGCCGGCAATGGGCTTGCGTGGCGTCTATCGCACGGTCACGCCTGACGGAGGGACGCAGGAGGTGCAGCAAATCGATCCGGTCTTATGCGCGTACACCATGCCCTGGCCGCTGCTGTGGAAGCTGGAAGATCGGCAGATCCGCGGCCTGCAGGCGCAGTGGCAGGGGAGGGTCGTGGGGAGGACGCCTGGTGTCTACCAGCTCCGTCTCGAGATCCGCGGCGCGCGTGGGCAACTCCGCGTCGGTGAGTTGGAGGCGCGCGTGACCGCGCCGGTTGAGACCTGGGCGAGTGCGTCGCTGGCGGTGACGCTCGATGCCGAGCCCGTTCCGCTCAGCGTGCAGCTGGATGCCGAGCCCGGGACCACGCCCCGCGTGCGGCTCTACTGGACACCGCCAGGCGGCATGCCTGAGGAGCTCGTTCCGCCGACTCAGCTCCAGCCGGCGATGTAATTTCCGCGCCCTTGCGCCTGCGCACGAGTGCTTCGCCGGTGGTTAGCCCAACGCCGCAAAGACTGCTCCCGCAGAGGCGCAGAGAAGGGGCCGCGGACAGGGCTCCTCATTCATTGGCGGCATGGGGAGCGGAACCGTAGCGTCTCTGCGTCGTCTGCGTGAGTTTCTTTTTCAGATCAAGGTTAAATCGGTACGTTCCCCGGAACCCCGAGGGCGACGACGGGCGCAACTTCGGCGCCCGCGGGTTGTGCCCGCGTCTCGTGACATTTTCCGGTACGCGTCGTCTCACGCGCGCTGCGCGGCAACGTGATCGTGAAGGTCGATCCGACGCCCGGCTCGCTGCTGACGTCGACGCAGCCGCCCAGTGCCTCGGTCAAGCGCTTGACGATGTAGAGCCCGAGCCCTTTGCCCTGCGTGTATCCGCCGAGATGCACCCGGTTGTAGGGCGCGAACAATCCAGCGCATTGTTCGCTGCTCATGCCGCGGCCGCTATCACGGATGGTGACGCAGACGCTGGCCGCGTCGGCGAAGGTGCGCATCGAAACCGTCCCGCCACGTGGCGTATACTTGATTGCATTGTTCACGAGATTGACCAGGATCCGACCGACCTGCACATAGTCGGCAATCAGCACCGGCAGGCCCGTATCGATCTCCTTGGTCAACGTCACTCCACTCAGCTGGGCCGCGCCGGCTTCGAGGGTGAAGACGTCGTCGACGATATCGTTCACCTGCAGCGGTGCCCACTGGAAATGGACCTGTCGCGCCTCGATGCATGCGGCGTCGAGGAGGTTGGTGACCAGCGTCGTGACGCGCCGGACGTTGACCTGCGTTTGCAGCAGCAGCTTGCGTTCCTCCGAGGCGCCCGTGTGCTCGTCGAGGATCAGGGTCAACAGGTTTTCGGCGTTGCCGAGCGGGCCGCGCAGATCATGGCTTACCGCCGCCAGGAGCTCGGTGGTCGCTTGCGCGCGCAGGTCCGCTTCCGCGGCTTCGTTCCGGCGCCCGCGAATCTCGGTGACGAAATACCCGTAAAAGAGTGCCACGACGAACAGGAAGGGCACCCGCAGCAGCGCCGTCGATGTCAGATGGAAATCGGCGCCGTGCGACAAGGTATAGCCGTAAACCAGGCTCACGAGCGCCGCGCTCCCCACAATGGTTCCCAGTGACTCTCCCATTGCCGCAACGAAGATGACCAGGAAGTACAGCAAGAAGAGATCTCCGGATGCATGCGGCGCCCACACCAGGCCGAGAGTCACCCATAGAGAGTCGAAAAGCACCACTAAGAAGTCGAAGACGCGAGTTTGAGCCCACGCGTCGGGCATGTGTCCAATCATTACGTTCGACGCCAGGGCCAGGGCGATGAGAATCGCCAGCGGCGCCTGGACGTTGTTGGCTGATGCATCGAGAATAAGGAGATACGAGAACGCGATGATTAGTACCCACCGCAAAAGCACGACCGTATTTTTCTTCGGCACTATCAGCTCCCCGGCTTGACACCTCGCTAGATAACCAAGTGCCATGCCAGCAGTCGCAAGACCCACGTCTCACGCTACACAAGGCCGCTGCTGCCATTGCCGTAACGCCTGGCCCGGGTTTCGCTGATTCCACGACGCGCTGCTACTGCGCTGCCGGGAGTCTCTGAGGAGCTATTGGGCGTGCCGAGCGCTGGATTGTCGCGCGCGTCCCGTTCCATCGATCGCCGGGACAGGCAGCCAAGATCTGGCATCCATCGAAGGGGGGCCGGGCGAATTGGTGGGCAAACGGCGCGTTGCACGAGTCGCCGGAGCGCGGCTTCCCAGCGCAAGCAGAGCAATCGTTTCAAATCAAAGCCAAGCGTGCCCGATCGGCACGCCGGTCATTGTCTGCCGGCTTCGCCCGTCATGAAGATCTTTGCACCGCGGCCGACGTTGTCCGTCTCGGTCAGGTACAATCGGACGCGTCGCTTGCTGAGCGCGAACGCGTACGTCTCATTGCCTTCGAAGGTGGCGCAAATCCCCGGGGCTTGCGCCGGGGTGCAACTCGTGTCCGTGACGATCGGCACCACACTCAGCGTCCCGGTGCCGTCGGAGCTCATCGTGTAGTTGCCGGTCAAGCCATAGTCGATGATGACGGTGTTGCCGAAGTTGTCGTCGGTGGTGGCGATTACGTGGCCGGTGACGCCGCTCACGCCATCCCACTGAATGACCCCTACGCGGAGAATGTCCTGTCGCGGCGCGGTCGCTACACCGCCCGGATCGCCCGGGGCGCTGGCGGCAAAGCTCGTCGCCGGACGCAGCTGGAACGTCCAAGCACTCCGCAAAGCTTTTGGCGTAAACGGGAACTGCGTCGCGTCGTTCCACTGGCGGGTGGCCTGGCCGGTCATGAAAATCTTTGCGCCACCGACGTTGTCGGTCTCGTTCAAGGACACGACGCCGGCGCCTTTGTTGATGACTAGGGCATACGTCTCGGGACCTTCCAAAGTTGCGCACACGCCCGCGAGTTGCGCCGGTGTGCAGTTCGCGTCGGTGATGGCCGTGCTCGTCACGTTGAGCGTCCCAGTACCGTCCGGGTTGACGGTGTAGGCGCCCGTCCAGGTATAGTCGATCACCACGGTGTTGCCGGAGTTATCGTCGGTGGTGGCGATGGTCCGTCCCGACGCCCCGCCTGCGCCATCCCAGTGGATGTAGCCGACCCGCAAAACGTTTTGGCGTGGCGCCGTCGCCACGCCGCCCGGATCGCCCGGCGCATTGGCGGCAAAACTCTTTGCCGGCGTCATTTGAAAGACCCAGTAGCTCCTGAGATATCCTACCGAAAAAGTAAAGGCCGCCCGGGCGGGCTGCGCACGCAGCGACAATGCCAACGCGAGAGCCGGCAGCACGATCATCAGACGGACGGTTCTTGTTCTCATCAGCTCCTCCTCGTCTCGCGACGTAAGCACCCAAGTGGGGGAAAATAATGTGCGCCTCCTGGCTCACCAGCCAACAGGGCAGACGTCTCCGCAGCTTCAAGAATCATTGGTAGGAACCATCTTCCGTGACTAGCGCGGGTGTCGTCGCGACACTGAGACATGCCCCCTGAGTAGGGGCAGATTGCCACAGTGCCGCGTTGTTCACAAGTTTTTTCTCCCTGCGAGGGCCTGCAGCCGGCATCCTTTCTATGGTCCGCTCCGTTGGTCGCTGGGGGCTGCCAAGTCCGGACGGTTGGCGGGGCGCGCCTCCGACCGACGAGCCTGTGAGCGGGCCTCGCGCTCATCGCTGACGGCAGAGTGCAGGTCATGCGCCATCGGCGATCAGCTGTCGGTGGCGCGTGAGGAAAACAAACTTGACTTGCCAGCCCCTGGATATTGCGGACCAGGGAATCTAGACTGATGTCATTCGATCCAGAGGAGGTATGCGATGGATGCCTATCAGACGGGGACGGCGTACGGGGTGTCATCGGTTGCGGCCGCGGAGCGGGTCAGCAGCTTCTTGCGAGCGGTGTACGGCTGGATGTTTGTCGGCCTCGGTGTGACAGCGGCGGTGGCCTTTGCTGTCGCCAGCTCACCCGCAATCGTCCAAGCGTTGGTTTCGAACCGGCTGCTGTTCTTCGCGTTGATGGGTGGTGAGCTCGGTCTGGTTTTCTATCTGTCGGCGCGGGTAGCCGAGCTGTCGCCGGGAACCGCTTCCGCCCTCTTCATTGGATACTCGGCGCTCAATGGCGTAACGCTCTCGCTGATTCTGCTTGCCTATACCGGTGCGTCGATTGCCAATACGTTTGCAGTGTGCGCGCTGATGTTCGGTGCGTTGGCGGCGTACGGCAGCACGACGTCGCGCAGCCTGGCCGGCGTCGGCCAGTTCATGTTCATGGGCCTCATCGGCCTGATTGGCGCCAGCATCATCGGCATCTTCTGGCACAGCAACGCCCTGCAATTTCTCATCGCCTGCGTCGGCGTGCTTGTCTTCACCGGGCTCACCGCGTGGGATGCGCAGCGGCTCAAGCAAATGGCGGTGGCGCTGCCCGACGGGCAGGTAAAGTCGTACGCGGTTGTCGGCGCGCTCTCGCTGTACCTGAACTTCATCAACTTGTTCTTGATGCTGCTGCGATTTTTCGGCAACCAGCGCGACTGAGGCCCACGGGGCCTGCGGGGCGGCCTGCGGCCGGCGTCCTTTCCATGGCCCGCTCTCCCCGTTTGGTCGCTGCGGGGTGCCTAGCTCGATGGGCTGGTAGGGCAGGAAGACGGGCCCTGAGATACGGCCTTGTGGGTAGGGCGCATCTTGCCATGCAATAGGGAGGCTTCCGGTCATCCTGAGGAGACGCCATCTTCTCAGGCGCCGTCTCGAAGGATGCGCTCTTGGCAGGAGGCTGGTTGGAACCTGTGCCCCGTCCGATCTGTTGACATTGAGCGCCAACGTCGGGTATGCGCGGCCGCATGACCGAGGAAGACGTTCGGTTGCCCGGCGGGGCGCTCGAATACGCCGTGCTCTTTAGCGTCTGCGAGCAGGGCACGGCCTCGGCGCGCGACGTGCACGTACAGGTTGGAGCGGCTGCTGGTCTGGCATACACGACCATCACCAAGGTTCTTGACCGCTTGCATGCGAAGGGCTTGGTGACCCGCAAGCGCGAGGGGATGGCGTTCGTCTATCGTTCCCGTCTCGCTTGGCGTGCGATTGAGTTTGCGCGGGCGCGCGTGTCGTTGCGCGCGCTGTTGGGAGCGACGCCGCGCCCCGCGGTGGCCACGCTGGTGGAAGCGATGGAGTCGCTCGACCCCGGTCTCCTCGAAGAGCTCGAGCGCGCGGTGGCCGCGCGCCGGGGGCGACGCGATGGATCGTGAGATTGTTCTAGCGATTCTCGTGGCGCTGCTCTGCGGCAGTGCGCTGACGGCGGCTGGTTGGTGGCCGGCGCGGTCCCCGGTCGCGTCGAGTGGCCGTGTCCTCGAGCGCCGCGCCTGGCGGCGCTTGTGGCTGCCGTTCGTGCCTGCGGTGCTGCTGTTCGCGGCGCTGTGCGGGTGGGCGGTCGTCGAGCCTGCAGACGCGGAGCGCGTGCCCACTGGTCTGCTGCTTGGGGCATTGCCCTTTGCGGCGGTGCTGCTGCGCGCCGCCTGGCGCGCGTTGCGCTCCGCCATGCGTGCGCACGGCAAACTGACCATCGGCACCGTTGGGTTGTTTCGCCCGCGCATCGTGCTCGCGCCGGATATCGCGGCGAGGCTCGATGCGCCGGCGCTCGCCGCCGCGCTGGCGCATGAGTGGGCGCACGTGCGCCATCGGGACCCGATGCGACTCTGGCTCGCACAGGTGGGCAGTGACCTCTGCTGGCCATGGCCGCTGGCCGCGGCGCGCTACCGGTGCTGGCGTCAAGCTCTGGAGTTGGCGCGCGACGACGAGGCCCGCGGCGATGGCGTTGCCGGCCCCGACCTCGCCGCGGCGATTCTCAGCGCGTTGCGGTTCAACCAATCGGCGCCGTTGCCAAGCGCCGCAACCCTCGGCGGCGACGCCAGCGATGCGGCGTTCGTCAAAGAACGGATTGCACGTCTGATGCGGCCCCTCGATCCAGCTCCGCCCGATGAGAATCAGAGTCGCGCATGGCTGCTGGGCGTAGCGTTCGGCGTCGTGGTGGCCGCCGTGCTTGGCACCACGTTCGGTGAGCCGGTCGTGCGTAGTCTCCTGCTGGTCGTCTGACGCGACCGGTGGCCAGCCACCTGCCCAATGAACCAGTAGGTACAGAACTGGCAGGCTGAATTTGTAAGAATAGAGATCGCAAGGCGTAGTGTCATCTGTTTGATCCGTCGTTGAATCAGACCGCAAGGGGGACGAAACGAATGAAACTACGTCTGTCTGACGGTCTTGGCGGCATCTCCGGTGGTAGCTGGATAACGCTGATCGACACGATTGTGGCCAATAGTGGGCGAGGCGGCGATTGCGACGCACCTGTCGCATCGAATGGGCACAATCTGAGCAGCGACGGCACCTGCTTCGCGAGCGGTACCGATCTCTCCAACATCCCCCCAGGGCTTGCACAGCCGGCGAACTACGGTGGCCCGACAGAAACGCTGGCGCTATGTACCGGTCCGGGTGTGCCAGACAGCTCGTGCGCAGGCGCAAGCCCCGCCATCGACGCGGGCGACGACAGCGTCACCGGCCCGCCCGACAACCTCACCACCGACCAGCGCGGCCGGCCACGTCTCTCCGGGGCGCATGTCGACATCGGGGCGTACGAGGTGCAGCACACGCTGCCATCGGAAGTGAGGGAGACGATGTCGGGAGCGCCATCTCCATTCATATCATCAGCGACGATACCAAGTACGGTTGGAAGCGGGTAGGCAACATAAAGCACCGGCGGGTAGGCGACATAAGGCACCGAATTGACGTAAGGGCTCACTATCAGACGTTCCCCGACACACGGTCAGCCGTGGGTACCTTCCGATCGCCCCCGGTTATATGCTGTATTGCGCGAGACTCACGAATTCATTCGCCGGAGTCGTGTCCGCCACCAACTCTGGCACTCGCCGCACCATTGCTCGCGTCCTGTCCATTGTTTCCGAGCGTGTTTCCGAGCGCCGAGTCTTGCCGCAACCGGATTGCGAGCTGTTGGGCAATGAGGCGGTTGAACAGGCCGTTTGGGTGGCTGTCACCGGGCCGATGCAGGGGGTGGTCAGGATGCTGTTGCTCGTACGCGGCCAGCACTGGGGTCATGTCAACCAGGGCGACGGAATTTTCTTGAACTGCCTGTAGCAATTCGTCCGGGGGGGCGGGTCGCCTGACTGGTAATCTGGCATGTACAGCACGATCAGTTCCGCATTGATGGCACGGGTCGCTTCAGCCATCCGCCCAACCGCAAAACGGATCGCTGCGCTGATCGCGCTTGGGGACTGGTCGTAGGCGACATCACGGGTCATGGCATACCGGGACAGGTCGAACCAGAGCGCCCACTTCGCCGCGAGCACGCGCTCGGTTGCGCTCTGTCCATCGCGCAGCAAAACATCCTCACCAAACCGGCGCACATCCTGTGGGGGAAAGAGATCGAGGCGCGGCGCATGGACCATCGGGCCGCTGGCCGCTGATTCTTCGAAGTACGCCACCGGGAGACAAAAGGGTACGCCGGTCAAACATGGCGCGAGGTTGCGCCGCAAGTGGTCGGTGATGAACCCATAGATGACAACCTTTGGCCGCAGCGCCAGGTTTTGCCGCAGCATCTGGAGCGCCTGAATAGAGCTGTACCCATTCACGCCCAAGTTGACTGTCGCGACCTGTAGGATCTGCCCGAGCTGTGCAGAATAGGTGTCCTCCGACTCGATGTTCAACCCCCATGTGAAGGAGCAGCCGATCACGAGGATGTCCACGCGGTCTGGGGTCTGGTCGCCGCGTGCGGCGACGCGTGCTCCGAGGCGATCAGTAAACACGTGATACCGCAGATCCGAGGTCGGTTGCCAACTCTCAACGGCGGCATTTCGGGCGATGAACCCTCCGTTCGCTTCATTCCACTCGAACCGTACATCGCCCGTGAAGCGGTCTGGCGATCGGGGCAGCATGGCACCCTTCCAGATGTAGTAGGCGAAGAGAGCCAGCCCGAAAATGAGCACCATGGTAATCATCACGAACGAAACTCGTCGCCCTTGCTTTTTTTTCAACGTAGATTGTCTCCGGTTTTCTTTCATCTTGCTTCCAGCAGTCTGCTAGTGACGCCATTAGTTTGCAATGCAGCATTACTGTTCGGGTGGTGATGAGTCAAATCGAACGATAGGCCTTCAGTCTCAAGGGTTGCATGAGGTTGGGAGGTTGCGGAGATGCGCACCCGCAGCTGCGCGCACGCGGAGAATGAGCGGCCAAGCACGCGAGGATCGCCCGCATCCCGTTGTTTTCCATTTGACCATCCCCCTTCCATCGAGATGGTCGGAGAGCCGGAGAGCCTGCTCAAAGGGACTCAAGGGGGGGCGGGGCCGAAGGCAATTTTCACTTAACATGAAAAACTCACACGAGCTAGACTGGCTCACCAAGTGACGGTGTCCGACGGGGTCAGGTCTGGAATTTGGAAATTGTCGCGTCAGGCAGAGTCCGGGCGTAACCTTCGGGGGCGTAGCGCGGTATTGGCGGTCACCGTGAGTGACGGAAGGTTTGAGGACATAGCCAGGAGTATGCAGAGTGGAAGTGTTGATGAGTCTTTAAGTGAACATAGTGAGACGTCCCGAACGCATCCGGGGCTTAGTCACGAGTTAGGGCAATCTTCGGGGACGTAGCGCGGTATTGGAGGTAGCAGTGAGCGGTCGGGTGAGCCGGGAATTCGAAGTGCACGGAGAGCAGCGGTTAGCGGCCGTCCGACGGGGTCAGGTCTGGAATTTGGAAATTGTCGCGTCAGGCATAGTCCGTCGTGCCACACCTCTCGCCTTCCTCCAACGCTCCGCCCGCGGGGTGGGGCAAGATGGCTGCAACCAAAACGCGCTCACCTCCTCGCCCGCGGGCGGTCGTTGTGCCGAGATTCGGCTCGGCTTCGGTGCTGGCTCGTCACGTGCTCCGGTGCTCACAGTGGTATTCCGTTATGGCACGGCCACTCCGCATCGAGTTTCCGGGCGCCGTCTATCACCTCACCGCCCGCGACAACGAACGCCGACCGATCTCTCGCACCGACAGCGACCGGCGGCACTTCCTGGCTGTGCTCGCCGACGTCGCCGAACAGTACCGCCTGCTCGTCCACGCCTATGTGTTGATGGACAACCACTACCACCGGCCTTTGGAGTGGAGCGCTACGCGGTGAGCAAGCGGCGGCCGCAGTCCGCCGCATCGCCGAACGCAACGTCCGCCTGCGCCGATTGATCAACAGTATCCGGTCCCGCCTCGCCCAATAATCATCGCAGCCCGCGTCATCATCAGCGTGTGTCCGGTATCGCACCCCCTGCGTCGCCATTTTCCACTTTCCAGACCTGTCCCCATTTGTGTTCCCCATTTTCCACTTTCCAGACCTGTCCCCATTTGTGTTCTGAGTCAGCAACATGGCGGCGGGGGTAAGCGCCTTTCGTGCGGTCGCGATAGCTGTGGCCTGTAGATCGATCTTTTGCCGGTCCTCCAAGAACTGGTTACAAAGCACCAGCCCTGCCGAAAGCTCACGCAGACGCGCAATTGATCGTTTCCAGGGGCGAGTCTCGCCGCGTTCCCATTGGGACACATTGCCCTTGTCGATTCCCAGAGCCCGCGCAAGCGCTGCCCGTGAGAGGCCGAATCCTTCCCGAGCCATCCGAAGCCACTCGGCGAATCTTTCCGGTGGCGCGTACGGGCAGTAGCCGAGGAAGTCCATGATGCTGGGAATCGACGGGGCATCGGGCTAGCTCCTGCCTCCCCTCCCAATCACTCACGCAATCGGCCGTTACGCCGATACGGGCAGCCGCCTGGCTCTGCAGCAGGCCGAGATCCAGCCGGCGCTTTCGCAAATGATCGCCGAGGCTGCTAAGTTGCGTCGGGTATGAGGGATTTTGCTTGGATACCTTGAATGACACCCTGAATGGCAACAGGGCAACGCACCGATCCGGCTTCGTAGCCATCATCGGCCGTCCCAACGTTGGCAAGTCGACGCTGCTCAATCAGTTGCTCGGGCAGAAGGTTGCGATGGTTACGCCGAAGCCGCAAACCACACGCAGTCGTATCCTTGGCATCAAGACCCTGCCGCACGCACAGATCGTCTTCATCGATACACCGGGGCTGCACCGGCCGCGCAACCTGATCAACCGCCGCATGGTGCAGGCGGCGGAGCGCGCCGCGGAGGAGGCCGACGTCTTGCTGTGGGTCGTGGACGCGGCCGACGGAATCACGCCCGCGGACCGCGAGATCGCCAAGCACCTGCAGAGCCTCCCAGGCAAGGGCGCGCCACGGCGGCTGGCCGTGGTGCTGAACAAGATCGATGGCAAGGCGCGCAACACCTTGCTGCCGCAGCTGGCTGCCGTGCAGGAGTTGCTGCCCGAGCACGACGTCATTCCTGTCAGCGCGCTCAGCGGAACAAACATCGATGAGTTGGTGGCCTACCTGGTGCGTATTCTCCCGGTCGGTCCGCGCTACTACGAGGAAGATGCCTTCACCGACCAGACCGAGCGCATGCTGGCGCAGGAGGCCGTGCGCGAACAGGTGCTGCTCCAAACCCGCGACGAGGTGCCGTACGCCGTCGCCGTGACGGTCGACAAGTTCGAGGACAAAGGCGAGCTCGCCGTGATCGCCGCGACCATCCACGTCGAGCGGGCGTCGCAGAAGGGGATCGTCATCGGTCAACGCGGTGCGCGGATCAAGGAAATCGGCACCGCGGCGCGGCGCGAGTTGGAGCGCCTGCTGGGCCGCCGGGTATACCTCGAGCTGTTCGTTCGTGTGCAGGAGGAGTGGACGAAGCGGGAGTCGCTGCTCAAGGAGTTCGGCCTCTAGGCCTGCGGCCGGCGTCTCTTCTATGGACCGCTCCCGTTGGTCGCTAGGCACTGCTAAGTCCGATAGGGCCTGCCGCCGGCGGCTCCGCGGGCGGATGAGCAAACCGGCAGCTTCACGATGAGGCACAAAGCAATCAGAGCGAGCACGTCGCAGGACGCCGCGCGGGCCTCCGCCCGGCTCGGGCATTTGCCCGTGGTGGCGATTGTCGGCCGCCCGAATGCCGGTAAGTCGCTGCTCTTCAATCGGCTGATCCATGGACAACCCGCCATCGTCGACAGCCAGCCAGGTGTCACCCGTGATCGGAACATTGCCCTGGGCCGCTGGGAGGACCGCGCCTTCTTGCTGGTGGATACCGGAGGCTTCGAGGATCAGGACGGCTCGGCCTTGGCGGCGTCCGTGCGTGCGCAAAGCGCACTGGCAGCGGAGGAGGCCGACCTGGTCATCGCGCTGTTTGACGGGCGCGAAGGCGTCAACCCCGCCGACCGTGACCTGGTCCAGGGCCTGCGCCGCTTACGCAAACCGGTGCTGTTTGCAATCAACAAGCTCGACACCCCAGCACACGAAGATGCCGCCGCCGAGTTCTTCGCCTTGGGTCTGGAAGAAGTGCTGCCGCTGTCCGCGGCGCACGGCCTGGGTGTCGCGGCGCTCATGGATCGAGTTGTTGCGTTGCTGCCGGGGATGCCGGAGTCGGCGGGGCAGGCCGATGCCGCGGCGACGACCCTGGCGATCATCGGCCGCCCGAACGTCGGCAAATCATCGTTGATGAACCGCATCGTCGGCTACGACCGCGCCATCGTCGACGCCACGCCGGGCACGACGCGTGATCCGGTCGACACGCCATTTGTACACGATGGAAAATCATATCTCCTCGTCGATACGGCGGGAATCCGGCGCCGGCCGCGTGTGCAGGATCAGCTCGAGCGCAGCAGCGCGGTGCGTGCCCTGCGCGCCTTGGAGCGCGCCGAGGTGGCGCTGCTCGTCATCGACGCTACGCAGGCCATGACCGATCAGGACGCGCGCATCGCCGGCTACGCCTGGGAACGCGGCCGCGCCCTGCTGTTGGTGATCAACAAATGGGACGCCGTTCCGCGCGAGCGCCGCGATCGCCCACGGGTCCTCGGAACGGTGCATCGGCAATATCCGACTTTGGCGGAGGTGCCGGCCGTCTTCCTCTCGGCGCGCACCGGCGCGCACCTCGACGAGCTGTTCCCGGCGATTGAGGCGCTGTTGGCGGCGCATCGGCGCGAGGTGCGCACCGTACATTTGAATCAAGTGCTGGAGGCCGCTGCCCAAGCGCAATCACCGCCGAGCAGCGGCGGCAAGCGGCCGCGTTTCTTTTACGCCACGCAGACCGGCACCGCGCCACCGAACTTCACCATCTTCTGTCATCATCCGGAGCTCGTGACCACGGCGTACGAGCGCTACCTCGCCAATGCTTTTCGCAGCGCCTTTGATTTGCGCGGCACGCCGTTGCGTCTGCGCTTCCGGGCGCGGCCCCGTGAGCAGTCCCAAGCACGACAGTGAGCACTGCACACCGCCTGCATTGCGTCCTCATCGTTCTCCTTGGCATCTGGCTGGAGCAATTCGTCCTCTACGGGCCAGCGCTCGTTGGCACCAAGATCCTGCTGCCGCTCGATATTCTTGCCGAACCGGGTTTTTTCATCCCGCGGACGAACGAGACTGCGAACGTTCGCCCGGAAGACTCCAGCCGAACGGACCTGGTCCTGCAATTTGAACCTGAGCGCCGCTTCGCTGCGAACGAACTGGCGGCAGGTCGCTTGCCGGTGTGGTTGCCATACGAATATGCCGGCGTCCCATCGCGGTTTTCGATGTTTGCACCGCTTTCCCTCCTCAGATTCAGCACGTCATCGCCGATCATTCTGGCGTGGGCGCAACTGCTTCAGGCCAGCATCGCCGGCCTCGGTGCGTACATATTTTTTCGCCGCGTTCTCGGTGTCGGCTTCTGGCCAGCCGTTATTCCCGCTTGGTGCTATCCGATTTCCGGGTTCTTCACCCTTTGGCAGGGATTCCCAATCGGCGATGTGATCTGCTGGTTTCCGTGGATGCTCACCGCGGTGGATGGCACACTGCGGCGTCCCGGTGCTGTGCCCGTCGCGGCACTGGCCGTGACAACATGGATGGCGTTGGTGGGTGGCCAGATCGATGCCGCGGCCCTCGCCCTGATCGCTTCGGGGATCTTTGCCCTGTACCAAGTCGCGGATCAGTGGCGCGTGCGGCGCATCTTTCGAGCCGCGCGGAAAGCTCTGCTTGCACTCACGCTCGGATGGATTCTCGGATTCTGTCTGGCCGCACCCTATCTGTGGCCGCTGTTGGAATATGCGCGCACCAGTGCGCGCATGCAGCAACGCGCGGCAGGCAACGAGGACCGCCCACCGGTCGGGCTGGTGGCTCTCCCGCAAGTGATTCTGCCCAATATCTACGGGACGACCAAGAATGATACCCTGTATCTTGCGCCCATCAACCAAATGGAGAGTGCGGCTGCCGCTTACGCCGGAGGCATTGCCGCTCTATTGATTGCGCCGCTGGCATGGTCCAGCCGCCGCCATCGATCCAGCAACGGGGTGTGCGCGCTGTTGATCATCCTTGGCCTTGGATGGTGTTTGAATGTCCCGGGCCTGGTCGACCTCCTGCGGTTGCCTGGGCTCAACCTGTTATCCTCCAATCGACTCGTCTTTGCCGCCGCGTTTGCGATTCTCGCGCAGTCTGCGATTGGGCTGGAAATCCTTGTCGAAGGCGTGCTCCCACGGCAACGATGGTTCGCGATCGGGGCGCTGCTCTGCGCAGGCCTGTGTGGCTGGTGCGTCTACCGGGCGGCCGTCCTGCCCGAACCCATGGCTACCGAGATAGAGCAGACCATCCGGACGGGGAAAGCTGTTCAATGGGTCCGTTCCATCGCCGACATGCATCAAGTGCAACACTGGTTCCGCCACTCCTACATTGTCGCGGCTACGGTGTGCGGGATTGCTCTGATGGGTTGGCTGTATGTCCTGTCGAACCGCAGCGTCGGGCCGCTACTGATCGCGGTCATCGCGGGGCTGATGGTTGGGGAGGTGCTTTGGTTTGGCTACAACCGTAACGCCCAGTGTGCGCCCGCGCTCTACTACCCGCGTATTCCCGCACTGGACGCCGTAGTCCAATCACCTCCCGGCAGAGTCGTCGGGTTTGCGTGCCTGCCCGCAAACCTCGCGGAAATGCAGGACCTGCGCGATATCCGGGGGTACGATCCTTTTGATCCCGATCGTTTGGTCCAGCTCGTCAGTCTCGCGGCCGATCAGCGCTTCCCCACTCCACACTATGCGGTGCTGCAGACCTTCACGCCGGCGGTGTATCCAAACGCGGGGGACGGCGGTATCCACGTATCCCCCATCTTGGATATGTTGGGTGTGCGCTATACCATTTTCCGTGGAGCGCCTCCGAGCGGCGTCGATCCGGACTTTCGCAGTGCCGACTATTGGGTGCTCGTCAATCGCTCGGCATTGCCGCATGTCTTTGTGCCGGAGCATGTGGAAGTTGAACCCGACGCGGCGCAACGCTTGAAGAAGTTGGCCGCCGCGGACTTCGATCCGCGGGCCATCGCGTACGTTGAAACGGATGTGGCCTTGCCCGCAGTGTCGCATGGCGAGGTGACGATTCGTTCAGAGATCCCCACGAAAATAGTCGTCGCTCTCAAAATGGAAACGGCGGGCCTCGTCGTGCTCTCGGATCTCTGGCATCGGGGATGGCAGGCATACGTGGATGGGCGACCCGTGCCGATTCTGCGCGCCAATCACGCGGTGCGCGGAGTCATCGTGCCAGCCGGTGCCACCTCGTTGGAGTTTCGCTACGCACCTGCCAGTTTCACGTGGGGCATGATTCTTTGCGGCACAGCGGCAGCAGGACTTCTTCTCTGGATCATCCTGGCCGCGGCTTCGCCGCCGCCTGCTTGTCCGGATCGGATTGTATACGAGTAGTCTGCCGGCACGCGGAGTCCATTGCGGCCGAACCAGGAGCGGCGCATCGAAGCGGATGCGGACCGCAAGGACCTACGACGGTGTCGGAACGGCTGGCGAGGCCTCTGGCGCACCGGGACCGGAAGTGCTGGGCTCGTCCGGCGACGCCACGCGGTCGGCTGCGCAGATGCCGCGCGGCCGAATGATGTCTTCGTTGAGAATGCGACTGAACTTGAGCGCCCCGTTTCGGTTGAAGTGCATCGGGTCCCGGAAGTCCTCGGTGGTGAACCGCGGGTCCGTAAAATAGTTCATGTAAGTTGTGTGGTAGCGCGCGGCCAGGTCGTTGATGAGCGCCTCCGTCCTTTCCAGACGAACGGTGTCGAGGTGCCGGCGAATCTGGATGGTTGCGGGAGCCGTGATGAACACCGTCTCGACATGCCGCGGCTGCAGCAGCGCGAACATATTCTCCACGGCGTGGACGTTCTCGGCGATATGCTCCAGCTTCAGGGGTGCCTGCAGACGATCGACCAGCGGGACGATCTCTGCCTCGCGCCCCGGATCGAACACGCCCTCCGCTGACAGCCAGCCGCTGCTGTCAAAGTTATCGGTGACGGGAAGACCGAAGCCACTGAAGAGCTGGCCCAATGCCAAATCCTGGCCATATGCGGCAACAACGCTGAAGGTCCGTGGATCCCAGAAATTGATGCCGCTATCCAGTGGCGTACCGAGAAAGTGCCGATAGAGATAAGCGGCTTCGCTGGCGGGCGAGTCGCCGAGTTGCGCCTCGAAAGCCCCGTACGAGATGCCGAACAGGACCAAACGCAACTGTGGCAGGATCGGCGCAAAGCGTCGCACGATCTCCGCATTGAGGAAGATCGTCTGGAACGGGTTTGCCATGTTGATGCCCGGACAATCGAACTGACTCGGGCTGACGCCTCCGTATTCGACCGAGGTGCCGACGACGAACACCCGAAGGGTGGGGGCCTGCCGCTCTAGGAAAGCGCGCTTCTGCATCAACGTATTCGGGTAGTGCGCGAGTTTCCACTCCAAGAACATCCATACGCCGAGCAGCGGCGCGAGAAACAGAACGAGCTTGAGCACGAATTGGCGCATAGGGCTCAGAATTGAAAGTAGAAGAACGGGTGCGCGCCAAACTGGCCGAAGACCAAGATCGAAAGCACCAGCGCATAATACACCACCCATCGGATCCACGCCGGCCCGGCATCGGCCCGTTTGTCGATTTGCCGATAGGCGAGCAGGGCCTCGAGCGGAACCGCGATGGCGCACGCGACGAGGCAGATCTTCAGACTGTACCAATCAAGACTATCCGGGGGCCATCGATCGACGGTTTGGTACCAGAAAAATGGATTCAAGAGTCTCCCGAGGACGTACATGGCCTCCGTCACCGTCTGGGCGCGGAAGAGCACCTCTCCCAGACTGAAGACGGTAAATACGCCGAGAAATTTGAACAGCGAAACCACCCGTTCCAGCCGGCGGGGAATCCGCCCGATGATGCGTCGTCGCAGTTTCTTCAAGAGATGCGCTATGGCAAACGACAGTCCATAGTACATGCCCCACAAGACGTACTTCCAGCTCGGGCCGTGCCACAACCCCGCCAGAAGGAAGGTCACCATCAAGCTGAAAAAGAGGCGGGGCCCGCGCCGGCGCCGACCCAATGGCACAAAGACATAGTCCCGAAACCATGTCGTCAACGACACGTGCCAGCGTTGCCAGAACTCGCCGATCGACCGCGCCATCAATGGGAAGCGAAAATTTTCCACTAAGCGAAAACCCATCACCTGGGCCGCACCGACGGCAATGTCGCAGTAACCGCTGAAGTCGGCGTAAATCTGGAAGGAAAAGCAGACCACCGCGAACAAGAGCGCCGGCGCGCTTTGTTCCAAGGGGGCGGCATATATTGGGTCGACCAGCATGGCGAGCCGATCGCCAACGACCAGCTTCTTGAAAAAACCCACCAGCATGCGGCGCAGGCCTTTGGTGGCCCGGTCGGGGTTGAAGACATGGCGTTCGCGGAACTGGTGCAGCAGCTGCTGCGGCCGCTCGATCGGACCCGCCACCAGCTGGGGGTAGAACATTACGTAGAGCGCATAGGTCCAGAAGTGCCGCTCGGCCTTTTGACGCCCACGATAGACCTCGATCGTATAGCTCATCGCTTGAAAGGTGTGGAACGACAGGCCGATCGGCATCATGATGGCAAGATGGAGCGGTGGCACCCAATGGAAGAAGCTGCCGATCCAGGCGACCTGCCCCCAAATGAAGTTGCCGTATTTGAATACCGCCAGCACGCCGACGTTGGCCCCGATGCTGAGCAGGAGGAAACGCTTGCGCTGTCGGCCGGTGGCCGATTCGATGAGCAACCCTGCGAAATAGTCGACGATGATGGTGAACCACAGAATCAGAAGGAATGCCGGGATGGCTGCGCAGTAGAAAACGCAACTGGCCAGTAGCAGGAAGGTGTTCTTCCACTGCTGTGGCAGGGCGAAGTAGAGAATGGTGACGACAGGAAAGAAAACAGCGAAGCTAAACGAATTGAAGAGCATGCTGCGAACGCGCCAGATGCCGCGGCGCCTCTTTGCGGACCTCCGTCTCCACCAGTCGTACAGCAATGCTGCGAGATCGCATCTGACCGGCGGTTGGGCGCAGATTCCCGGAAAGGGGCATGCGCTGTGCTCTCCATGGCAGTGCCGCTGAACGACCGGCAGCTGATCCGTGCGACGCCATCGGCGAACAATGCCATCCTCGTGCGTAGCTGTCCAGCAAAAAATTTTGACGTGAAAATGCCGCGGCGTTTAAGCCATCACCGACCGCTATGAGGTTCGGTTCTCCACCTTGTACGTGCGACGGCTGCGGCGTTGACAGTCGCGGACCGCGCAAGTATGACTCTGACGATCATGAGTCGGCCCACGTTTGCGCGGCGTTCATGGCTGGCTGTCGGGTTGCTCCTAGCGGTCCTGGGCTGTAGTAAAAACGGCTGTAGTAAAGACGATGCCAATACGCCTGCCAAGGAAGCCGAACAGGCGCCGCCCTCACCCTCGCCGTTGTCCGTTGGGGCAGCGAAGTTCGTGGACGGTCGCCTGATGCGTGGTACCCCCAATGCCCTGGCGGGTGCTCCCGAGGCCGGTTCCGACTACGATGCGGTGTCTGTCAGTGCGGACGTTGACAGTGACAGCGGTGGCGCGCCGTTCACGGCAACCTTCACTGCCGAGGTGGAGGGGGGGCCGCCCGGTTTACGTTATCGCTGGGAATTCGGAGACGAGACCCCAGCCGTGGCGCAAACGCTGGTCGTGCAGCACACCTATCAACGTACGGGTGAATATACGGCGACGTTCTCGGTCACCGGTCCGCCCGAGACGGGTGTGGAAGAGTCGCGTGAAATCAACATCGAGGTGACCGAGGAAGGATTCGACTTCGACATCGAGACCGATTCCGACGTCGGTGCCGCGCCGCTCACGGTGGAGTTTACTGCGCGTCTCGACGAAGATTTGCCCGGTCCATTTTATTTCCAGTGGGAGTTTGGGGATGGGGCGCGCGATGTCAGCAACCCTACCACGCACGTTTATCGAAAGCCGGGCGAGTATACGGCGACCGTGACGGTGACCAACGCGCAGGGGCAAAAGGCCACTCGCGATGTCCAGATCACGGCGGATGCGCCTGACGAGACGCAAGAAGAGCAGTAGGCGGACGAGCGGAACATGAGCCGATGAGCGTGCGTCAGGTTATCGCGTTGGGGTTGCTCACAGCCAGTATGTTGGCCGGGGGCTGCAACGGTTGCGAGCGGCAGCCAGAGTTCCCGGCGCCGGTGGCCAAGGAAGGACATCTGCCGCGTGCGCCCGAGTTGGTGGTGACTCCGCCGCCGTCTGTTATTCCGCCACCCGCGTGCGCGGTCGTCGCGTCGTCCTCAGTGGAGGAAGGTGCCGTCCCACTGACCGTGCAGTTCTCAGCCGAGGGGATGTGTACCGATGCAACGGGCACATTCACGTGGACGTTCGGCGACGAATCGGCGCCGACCCACGAGCAGAACCCGACGCATATTTACACGAAAGCGGGGAGCTATACGGCCCACGTGACACTCGCCGACGACGAACACGGTACCCGCGACACGGACGAGGCGCCGGTAAACGTGACCGCGCCTTGACCGTGTCGTGGCCGCTGCTCACGCGACTTTACGAAATCGTGTCGGCGTTTCTGCGACGGCCTGGGTGATCACCCTCCAGCGGTTGACGTACTTCGCGTACTGCCCCGCGTAACGGCGCCGTCCGGCATGTAAGGAGAAGGTTTTTCCGGAGACGGCTTCCCACGGGATCACGAAGACTTCCTCACGCGACGGATGTCGGGGTTCCATGGCGATGCAGACAAATGCATCCGCGTAGCGCTTTCCGAGCTTCCCGTGGTGATGGAAATTGAAATGCCACGAGCGGTAGCGGTACGTGTAGTGCCGGTCGCGCACGGTGACATGGTGGTTGCGGATGCGCGGGAATGCCACTCGCAACGCCACGCGAACGCGCTCGTTGACCACCATGTCGTACGAGTCGGTTGCGGCCATCAGTTTCACCCTGAACCCGGCGCGACGCAGGCGCTCGGCAATGCGCCGCTTCGGGAGTACGTGTTTCTGTAATCTGTCCATGTTTGGATAGACGTTGCGGGTATCGCGGTATTCGATCGCGCTGCCGGTTTTGACTCCGCCGGAGCAGTTCGCTACACTCCGCCGTCACATGCGGGCGTAGCTCAGTTGGCTAGAGCGTATGCTTGCCAAGCATAAGGTCGCCGGTTCGACCCCGGTCGCCCGCTCTGCGGAACAAAACGAGGGCCCTGACTATCGGTCAGGGCCCTCGTTCATTGTGAATACGGGTGCCGCCGGCCGACATCGGAGTCTTCCTACTTGAAGCGCTCGGCAAAGTGCGGCACCTTACAAAATGTCGATCACCCCCGCGATGGGAGAACGCCATGTATGTCGTTGAGATCTTGGAACGCTGCGCCGATCAGGCGGCGCGCACGGCACGGGTCTACCGCGGACTTGCGGATCGTTTTCACGGTGACCACGATCGGGTTCATTTGTGGCGCGAGCTCGCGTTGGAGGAGGAGATACACACCGACATCCTGCGCCGCGAGCTGAAGAGCTTTCAAGAGCAGGAGCAAAGTGGGGCCTTTCTGCCTGATTTTGCCGATCGCCTGCAGCGGCTGGATACCGAGGTTCGCCAACTCGAGGCACGCGCCTCCACGGCGTACAGCCTCGACGAGGCGCTGTCGATCGCCGTGGCGCTGGAACAGGCGGATCTCGAGGATCTCTACGACGATCTGGTGTTGCAGGGCGAGCCCGCGTTTCGCCTGCTCTCCGAGCGCTTGGAAGCGGCGCTCGCCACCAAGCCGCAGGACACCCCGTCGGCAGGCTTGCCGAAACGCCAGCGGCCACGGTGAGGGGCTGCGCCCGGCGGACCTGCGGCCGGCGACTTTCTATGAACCGCTCCCGTTTTTCGCTATAGGCAACCCGCGCAAAGGTGACCCAAACGCGATGATTCCTGCTCTCGGACGCATCTACCTGCTTGAACGATGATCCTGGCCACAGTCGCAGCGATGGCAGCTCGCAATAGCCTCTGGGACTTGGCAGCCTCGAGCGACCAATCCTGTCCTGAAGCTCCCCGAGGGGGGCAGCGGTCCATAGAAAAGACGCCGGCCGCAGGCCTCCATGCCGACGTACGTTGATGCGCGCCGCGAAGCCGCGCGCGGCTTCTTCCAGTTCCTCGAGGGCCAGCTCAAGGCGGATGAAGTGCTCGCTGACAAACAGTGCGTCCGCTTGATTATCGAGAAAGCGCAAGCCGAGCATGCCGCCGGCTCTCGCAAGCGCTTCGACGCGGACGCGACGTTCCGCAACAAGGTCTTGTATGGCAAGATGGATGATGCCGTTGCCGCGTGGTGCCGTCGGCGCGAGCTGCGCACCGATCCCTACAACGTCTTGCGCTATGGAGGCCGTGAGCGTGGGCCGACACAGCACGAAACGGCAATCGGGCCGTCGCAGCCGATGATCCAGCGCGTCTTCGATCGACTGGCGGAGCGGGTAGCGGCGCTCCCGGACTGCCGTTCCGTGGTTGAGAAAGCGAGCACCAAGGTGATCGCGCCGGCGTTCCGCCTCCAACCGCCGCTGCCCTTTGGCGCCGCCGGCGAGGTCGCGTACGGCGCCACCCGCGCCGACATCGAGCGCTCCATTTATCAGGTCGCCATGTATGCCGCGAGTGGCGGCGATCCTTCGCGAGGGTGGCGCTATGACTGTGGTTTGTTGATCGTCTACGGTCTCGAAGGGCCACGGGCTGTCCTCGGAGAGCCGCTGTTCGAAGCGTGGCCAGAGGTGCACACGCAGGTGTGGGAAGCTGCGCGCGTGTGGGTGATCCTGCTCTAGCAGCCTGTCGGACTTGGCAGCATGCAGCGACCAGCGGGAGCAGGCCAGAGAAGAGAGGCCGGCCGCAGGCCCTATCGGAAGGTGAGCGCCGGGGTTTGCCGGCCTGGCAGATTCGGGCATACTCGGTGAAGATGAAAAAATCCAGCATATGGTGCGTGGCACTGGCGATGGTCTTCGCCGGCTGCAGCGCGAAGAAGCACCTCACGGAAGATCAATACTATCACAACGCGACGGAGCACTTCCGCAGTGGCGCGTTGACACTGGCGATCGACGATTATCATAACCTGCTCGATCAGTATCCCTTCAGCGAGCACAACGAGGAGGCGGAGCTGCGCATCGCACACGCGCAGTATCTGTCGGCGAACTATCCGGAAGCGGTGGTTGCGCTCACGGATTTCCAGCGCCGCCATCCGACGAGTCCCCAGTTGCCGTTGGTCGGCTACTACCTCGGCATGTGTTACGTGCAGCAAATGGGGACGATCGATCGCGATCAAACCCCGGCCCGAAATGCACAAACCTATTTCCAGACGGTCTTGCAGCAGTACCCCGACAGCCCGTTTGCCGATCTGGCCCGCCAGCAGCTGGGGCGTTGTCAGGAGAGCCTCGCCGGTCACGAGTTCTATGTTGCCAAGTTCTACGACCGCGTTGGCAACACCAAGGCCGCTGAGATTCGTCTGCTGACCCTGGCGTCGCAGTACGGGGAAACGGATGTTGCCGTCGACGGCTTGTTGCGCTTGGCCAAGCTGTATCGCGGCGAGCAGGAAGACGCATACGCGGTCCTCGCGTACCGGGCGCTGACCCAGTTGCACCCGCGCGCCCCGGAGGTAGCGACCGCCAACCGTGCCCTCGATCAGCTCGCCAACGTCGATCCGCCGCAGACGGGCGATCCCATCGATCTCCTGCTGGCGGCGAATGGCCGCCACCGCAGCGCCCCAACCTTCGAGCCGGTGACCGTTCCAGGCCTCGAACCAAGCCGCTCGACACGTCGCGGTCCCGCTGGTGGGCCGTCGGCGGTGCCGCCCATAGATCCGTTTGGCCGCGCGGGCTCCGGACGCCCGTATTGAAGGGGGGGAACTCCTGTGACCGCTTCGTCAAATGGCGGTCCTGAAGGGCTGGCGGCGACGCCGAGATCCAAGGATGGCCGGGGGGCCGATCGCAGCTCCCCGGCTGCCCGCCAGCGGCTGCGCGCCGCCCGTGTCTTGATCGTGGGCGTGGGCGGTCTGGGTGCGCCCGCCGCCTTGCACCTTGCCGCTGCGGGTGTGGGAACCCTGGGATTGATCGACGGCGACGCCGTGGATCTTTCCAACCTGCACCGTCAAGTCATCTATCAGACCGCCGATGTCGGCCGCAGAAAGGTCACGGCAGCCGCGCAGCGGCTCGCGGCGCTGTATCCCGAAGTGGCCGTCGAGATCCATGACGAGCGCTTGACCGCCGACAACCTGGCCGGCTTGTTCGCGCGATTCGACTTCGTCATCGATGGCACCGACCAGATCGTCTCCAAGTACCTGGTCAACGATGGCGCGGTGCTGCACGGGGCCGCATTTTCTCACGCGGGAGTCGTCGGGTTTCAGGGGCAGATCATGACTGTGCTTCCCGGCCGCAGTGCGTGCCTGCGTTGCGTGTTTCCGACGCCACCGCCGGCGGATGAGATCCCGACATGTCAGGAGAGCGGCGTCATGGGGACGCTTGCCGGTACCATCGGTGTGCTGCAGGCGGCCGAAGCCCTCAAGTTTCTGCTGGGCGCGGGCGGACTGCTGACGGATCGCTTGCTGACGCACGACGCGTTCGCCGATCGCTGGCGCACGATCCACTTGTCCCGCGCCCGTGATTGCCCCCTGTGCGGCGACGAGCCGTCCATTCGTCGACTCGAGACGGTTCGCGGCGAGCCTGAACGGTGTTGATGGTTGCACGCGGCGTTGCGGGGCGGGTACTGTCCCCCAAAGGCGGACAGTACCGCGGGGGCGCATCCCTCTTCCGTTCGCCGTGACATCACGCCATACTGGCGAGCCGCATGATTCTTGGTAAAGCGTCGAGGGCAGACGAGATAGGAGGAGCAAACAGATGAGTGTACGCGTACGAATTCCCACTCCCTTGCGTCGATTCACCGGCGGGGCCGAGGAGGTTGGTGTGGGCGGCGCCACCATCGGCAACGCGATTGAGGATCTGGAAGCCAGGTTTCCAGGGATCAAGGAGCGGCTGTGCGACGAACAGGGCCGCGTACGGCGCTTTGTGAATATCTACGTCAACGGCGACGACATTCGGTTCCTGAGCAGTCTCGATACGCCGGTGAAGGACGGGGACGAGGTGTCGATCGTGCCCGCCATTGCCGGAGGGTGATCCGTGACGGAGGCCGCACTGCACCAACCGTCGACCGCCGCGCCGTGCGACGGTGCGCGTGCCGCGTCGATCCTCGATTTGGTGGGCAACACGCCACTGGTCGAGATCAATCGCCTGCGCGCCGGCCTCTCGCCCCGCGTGCGTATCTTCGTCAAGCTCGAAGGTTTCAATCCGGGCGGCTCCGTCAAGGACCGGCCGGCGGTCTGGATGGTGCGTGACGGGCTGCGCAGCGGCAAGCTGCGGGCGGGCAAGACCATCATGGACTCGACGTCCGGCAACACCGGCATCGCGCTGGCGCTGGCCGGGACCGTGCTGGGCTACCCGGTGGAATTGGTGATGCCCGAGAACGTCAGTACCGAACGCAAGAAGATCGTTCGTGCCTACGGTGCCAAGATCACCTTCAGCTCCCCGCTCGAGGGCTCCGACGGTGCGATCCGCTTGTGCCGCAAAATCCTCGAGGCGAACCCGGAACGCTACTTCAAACCGGATCAGTACTTCAATCCCGTCAATCCGCTCGCGCACTACGAGAGCACCGGACCCGAGATTTGGGCGGATACCGGTGGAACCGTCACGCATTTCATCGCCGGCCTCGGAACCGGTGGGACGGTCATGGGCACGGGTCGCTTCCTCAAGGAGCGCAATCCGCAGCTGCAAGTGATCGGCGTCGAACCAGACGATGCGTGGCACGGCCTCGAGGGTCTCAAGCATATGGCCAGCTCCATCGTTCCCGGAATCTACCACGAGGACGAGCTCGACCGGAAAATCAGTGTGTCAACCGACGCGGCCTACGAGACCGTCTACCGGCTGGGGAACGAAGAGGGGCTGGTGGTCGGGCAGTCGTCCGGCGCGGCGTTGACGGCGGCGCTCCAGGTCGGCCGTGAAATCGACGCGGGCGTGATCGTGGCCATCTTTCCCGACTTTGGCGACCGCTATCTGAGTACGACGCTGTGGTTCGGCTGGCGCGATTGGCTCGAACGCCAACGTTCCACGCTCGCCGAGCGCCCGCGCAGCTAGCCTCGATCCGACGACAAGACTCGCGCAAAGACGCCAAGCCGCAAAGAAAGACGCAGGAATCGGAGAATGTTCGCCTCGCCTCACCCTCGCCCCCGTCACGTCCGTGAGCTTGAGTCCTTGCATCGGGCGCGCTCTTGGCGCTTTGTCCTTGGCGCCTTTGCATCTTTGCGCGAGGCATTCTTTTTTGGCTGTGGACGGGCATGTTGAGCGATACACAGATCGAGCGCTACAGTCGTCAGATCATCCTGCCGCAGGTGGGCGGCCGCGGGCAGGCGGCGCTCCTCTCTGCGACGGTGACGATCGGCGGCGACGACCAGTTGGCGACGACGGCCGGTCGCTACTTGGCCGCAGCCGGTATTGGTCGCCTGCGCGTCTCGCCGCCGCTTGCGGCGGCGATCGATGGGATGACCCCCGATTGCCAGGTCACGTGTCTGGCGTCAGACGCCGCTGCTGCGGTGCGCGGCGCTGCCGTTGTGCTCTGCGCGGGCGCGGCGGTGCTGCCGTGTGTGCAGCTGCATGCCGCCGGCGTCGCGGCCGGTGTGCCCGTGATCTTCGCGGCTGCCACGGATGCCGTGGGATGGATGAGCGCGTGCGCCGGCACCGATGGCCCGTGTTACGAGTGCCTGGTGCGACAGCTGGAGCGCGTAGGCTCCGAGACTGCGCCGCTCGGCACTGTGGTGGCAGGATGCATGGGCACGTTGCTGGCTACCGAAGCCATCAAGCTCGTGCTCGGCTTGCGGCCAAGCTACGTCGGTCGCCTGGTGACCGTTGATGTGCTCGCCGGCGATGTGCGGGTGACGGACGTGATTAAGGATCCGCGCTGTACCGTCTGTGCAGGGCAGGGATGAGTGATGAAGGATCAGGGATCTAACGATGAAGGATCAACGGCGGTGTTTGCCATCATCCAGCTTGCCACGCGTCACTGACCACTTGTCACTGCCCCCCGGTCACTGATTTCGAGAGAGGAGATACAGAGAATGCCTGATTTGGTTCCGGTTCATGGTGGTTTGGAGGCGCCGGTGTCGCGTGCGGTGCCGCTGTCGCGGCGTAAGCAGTTTCTTGCCGAGGCAGAGCAACTGCCGCGCATCGAGGTCAACCGTGCCGACTTGTCGACGCTCTACCGCATCGCGGACGGGACGCTCTCGCCGCTCACGGGGCCGATGGATGAGGAGACCTGGCATTACGTGCTCGATCACGACGCGCTGGACTACGGTTTCCGCCACTACGCCTGGACCGCGCCGATTGCCATTCCGATCACCGGCGACGAAGCGCAGCGCCTGCGCGTCGGCCATTCCGCAGCGCTTGTGTATGGCTCCGACATCGTCGCGATCCTGCGGGTCTCCAGCATCTTCGAGTGGGATAAGCCCAAGCACGTCGAGAAGTTTTACGGCACCGCGCGCACCGATCATCCCGGCGGACACATCATCATGGATGACCCGCGCACGCAGCTCGTCGGCGGCGAGCTGTGGGCGCTGCCGCAGGTGGTCGATCCCGAGTACGGGGAGTTCGTCCTCTCGCCGCGGCAGACGCGCACGCTGATTGCCGAGCGCCGTTGGGAGCGCGCCCTGGCCTTCCAGACCCGCAACCCACTGCACCGCGCGCACGAGTATGCGCTGGTGGCCGGCGTCGAGCGCCTGACACGTGACGGAAACTTTGCGGGCGTCGTGCTCAATCCGCTCATCGGTGAGCTCAAAGGCGATGACGTGCCGGCGCGCGTGCGCATGCAGTGCTATCGCGCCTTGCACGACGGCAAGCTGCTCGGCAAGGGCGACAAGGACGACGCTCTTTGGACCGCGCGCGGCTACGATCTGACGGAGGTGTTCGAGCTCGTCGGACTCGATATCAAGATGCTCTATGGCGGTCCGAAGGAAGCAGTGATGCACTCGATCTACCGCCAGAACCACGGCTTCACCGACATCGTCATCGGCCGCAAGCATGCCGATGCGCCGTTCGACGATGGCAAGCCCATCTGGGGCGACTTCGATGCCCAGGAGATTTTCAAGAACCTGCGCGGCGACCTGCGCGTCCAGCCCTGCAACATCGGCTTCGCCGCCTACTTCGAAAGCGCCGGCCGCGTCGACCTGATGGAGCTGCACCAGGGCGAGCAGCCGGTTGGAATCTCCGGATCGAAAATCCGCACCTTGCTCGGCGATGGCGAACGCCCCGACGCGCGCATCCTGCGCCCGGAGATCGCCGACATTTTGATTGCGTACTATCGCGAGAAGAAAGGCTGAGGCGCGTCGGTCTGACGATGCCAGAGGGGCAGCCAGCCGAAAGCCCAGGGCAGCGCCCTGGGAGATGAAGTGCCTTAAGGCCGCGAGATCCGTGGAGGGTGCGCGCGACCCGGGTCGCGCGCACCGCAGGCCCTACGCCCGTGCGGGCGCGTTGACTTCGACTGTGATGCCGAAGACTTCCGTGATCAACAGATAAAGCGCCACCAGCGCGACCAGCAGCGTTGCGACGGAGCCGACGGCGAGGCCGCTCAAGAGCGCCAGCGCGACGACGGAGCCGATCGCCATCAAGGGACCGAGGAGCGTCGGTGTGGGAATGGTTGGTCCCCAGAACGCCGCCAAGCGTTGCACGGCGGCCGCGCCTACCAGGAGATTTTGGACAAGCTCTAATACTTGGGTCAGCATCAGTGCAGCGTATCCGCGCCGATCGACAGGATCAACACCCCGTCGGGTTGCCGCGGCCCACCGATGAGAAACGTGGCGTGATTGCGCAGCGCGATGACGGTGTCGATGATCGGCCGCGAGCCTTCGAGTACCATGACCTTCATCGATACCCGATCATTCTTGAACTCCCGCGGCACCACGAGAACATAACGCCCGCCGGGAATGTCAAACCCCGCCTTGCCGCCCCACGGTACCTGCCGGCGCTCTTCCTTGACGAGGCGGTACGATGAGTAGGGGAAGAGGATGTCGAACTGCCGGTGCAGCGAGGCCAGGCGCGCGTCGAACTCCTTTCCGGAATTGCTGGCAAGCACGGCGCCGATGCGCACCTCGACGGCATTGAGCGCGGGAGTCGCCACCGCGGCGGCGGCGCTGTCTTCTGCGTAGCCGGCGCTCGACAGGCCCACAACTGCGGCCAGGGTGCCGAGCAACACCGGCCCGAATAGATTCACGGTGTTTCCCCCGGCACGGTGTCGTCGACCAGCCACAGCGCGGTGGTGCGCGTTTCCGGGTCATTGACCACCGCGACGGAATCGGCATCGGTCTCGAGTTGCTCGATGGTCGCGGTGTTGTCGGCCACTTGCGCTCCCGCCGGATCGGGGAGCGTTTGTGGATTGCGGAAGAAGAAGACCAGAGCCAATCCGGCGATGACGGCGGCGGCTGCGGCGAACGCGGGAATTTGCACGGTCCAGCGCCGCTCGCTGGTGTCCCACCAGGTTCGCAGGCGGTGCCACCACGACAGCTCGAGTGTCCCCAGGCGCTGTTCGATGTTTGGCCAGAAGTTGCTGAGATCCAACTCGTCGACGCGGGCATTCACCGAGTCGCTGACCATTTCCTGCAGGCGCTCCAGCTGTCGCAGCTCGGTTTCGCACGGCGTGCAACGCGTGCTGTGCATCACCAGGGCGCGCATCTGTCGGGACTCGAGCTCGCCGTCGAGGAGCAGGGGGACGAGATTCAACGCTTCACGGCAGGTCATTGAGCTCGCCTCCCTGGATCACCGGTTGGTGCTGAGATGAAACGTGATGCAGGCCATGGCTCATGGTGGCGGGGATTACAGGCAGTCTTTGAGCCGTTTTTGCAGCTTCTTGCGAGCATAATGCAGGCGACTCATCACCGTTCCCTTCGAGCACTGCATCACGCGGCTGATCTCATCATACGAAAGGCCTTCAACTTCGCGCAGAAGTATGACGGCTTTGTGATCAGGGGTCAACTCGTTGATCGCCTCGGTGACGCGGTTCCCCACCTCGTGGGCTTGCGCTTCCTGGAACGGTTCGGTTAGTCGCTCCTCCTTCAGGTTGTCCTCATAGCCCTCTCCGGTTGGACCGGCCCGATCTTCCAGCGCCACCGTCGGGTGACGCCGCTCGCGGCGTTGAAAGTCGATCGAGAGATTGACCACGATCCGATAGAGCCAGGTATAAAAGCTCGACTCTCCTTTGAAGCGCCCGAGATTCTCATACGCTTTGATGAACGTCTCTTGTGCGATTTCCAGCGCATCCTCCTGGTTGTGCACCATGCCCATTGCCACGGATGCGATTTTTCGCTGGTATCGCTCCACTAACTCCCTGAACGCCTCCTTGTCACCGCGTTGGCAGGCCCGAACCAGATCTCGGTCGCTACGTTCCACGATAACACCCTATAGACGGCCCTTTCGGGGGCTTATTCATGACGCGGCAAACGATTCGCGCATAGGCCAGGTTGAATCGGCGGTCCGGGAGGGGAGTGGGCATGCGCACCTAGTGAACCTCCGCCCAGTTCTGTCCCACCCCGAGATCGACGCGCAGCGGCACGTTGAGAGGAAAGACGTGCTCCATCTCTTCGCGGACGATGGCGGCGGTACGGTCACAGTCCGCCTCGGCGACCTCGAAGACCAGCTCGTCATGGACCTGCAAAGTCATGGCCGCTTGCAGGCCTTCGACGGAGAGCCGGCGGTCGATCGCCAGCATGGCGAGCTTGATGATGTCCGCCGCCGATCCCTGGATGGGGGTGTTGGCGGCGGTGCGTTCCGCCGCCTGTGAGACGCCACGGTCTCGACTGGCGAGATCGGGCAGCGAGCGTCGCCGTCCGAGCAATGTGCTCACGTAGCCGCGCCGACGCGCCTCGGCCACGGTTTGGTCGAGATAGGCGCGCACGCCGGCATAGCGATCGAAGTAGCTGGCAATGTAGCGCTCCGCCTCACGCAGTGGAATTTGCAGCTCGCGCGCCAACCGTTGTGAGCCCATGCCATACAGTATACCGAAGTTGATCACCTTCGCGGCACGCCGCATCTCCGCGCTGATGGCGCCGGGTAGCACCCCGAATACCTCCGACGCGGTACGCGCATGCACGTCGTCACCGCGGCGAAAGGCGTCCACCAGGACGGCATCGCCCGACAAGTGGGCGAGCAGGCGGAGCTCGATCTGCGAGTAGTCCGCACCGAGCAGCCGGCAGCCGTCGGCCGCGATGAAGGCGGCGCGAATGCGCTTCCCCTCGTCGCCGCGGATGGGGATGTTCTGCAGGTTGGGATCGCTCGAGCTCAGACGCCCGGTGGCGGCCACCGTTTGGTTGAAGGAGGTGTGCAGGCGTCCGGTCCGCGGATTCACCGCCGCCGGCAATGCATCGACGTAGGTCGACTTCAATTTTGCCAGAGCGCGGTATTCGAGCAATTGCGCGGGCAGAGGATGGTCGGCCGCCAAGCGTGTCAGCACGTCGACATCGGTCGACAACCCGGTCTTGCCGCGCCGTACTCCCTGGCGCGACAGCTGCAGACGATCAAACAGCACTTCCCGCAGCTGCACCGGGGAGGCGATATTGAACGCGCCGCCGGCGAGCGCATAGATGTCGCGTTCGAGCACGGCAAGGCGCACCTCCATGTCGCGGCTCATGGCGGCAAGGGCATCGACATCGACACGGACGCCGCGGCGCTCCATGCGCGCCAGAACGCCGACCAGGGGCATCTCAAGGTCGAAGAAAAGACGCTCGATCTCCCGGTCGTGGAGGCTGGCGGCGAGACGTGCGCGCAACGGGCATAACAGTGAAACCCCGTTGGCGAGCGTCTCGGCGCTCTCGCGAAACACCGACAGGTTGGTGGCAAGCAGGTCGGTGGCCAGGTCTTCGAGCCGATGCGTCGCCGTCGCTTCCCCGAGGTACGAGGCCACCATGACGTCGAACGCCGGCGCCAGCGTCTCGCCGGGTTCGTCAGCGAGCAGCAAAAGATCCCGCTTCAGGTCATGCGCGACCTTTTCGATGCGCGCATCCCGTAGCAGCGCGCGCACCGCAGCGCTCATCGGCGATGCCGGTTGCAAGGCGACGTACAGCGGGGTCGTGCTGTCGGTGGTGACGATCACGCCCACGGTTCGGCCATCGTCCGTCGTCGCGGTGTCGCATGCCAGCGCCATCCGGCCGCTGTGTCGGACGTTGGCTTCGAACGCGGCGACATCCGCGACGCTATCGGCGTGACGCAGCAGTGCGCTGACTGCCGGCGTGGAGCGTGACAGGCCTTGGAGGAGCTTCTGAAACCCGAGCCTGGTGAAGACGGGGCGCAAGGCGTCGGAATCGGGGGCGTGGTACAGGAAGCGTTCTAGCGCGCAATTGATCTCAAGATCGCGCCGCACCACCGCCAACTGCCGGCTCAGGTGCGCGATCTCCGCATTGTCGCGCAAGAGAGCCGCCAGCCGTTTGGCGCCGCGAATGTCGGTTGCGGCAGCGAGCTCGTCGAGGCGAGCGAGGAGGTTCTCGATGGTTCCAAAACGTTGGATGAGCGTCGTCGCGGTTTTCTCGCCGACGCCTTTGACGCCGGGGATATTGTCGATGCTGTCGCCCATCAATCCCATGATCTCGACCACCTGCGCGGGGGCGACGCCGAAACGCGCGTGTACGGCCGCGGTATCGATGCGCCGGTCGCGCATCGTGTCCCACAGCTGCACGTGATCGCCGACGAGCTGCATGAGGTCCTTGTCGCCGGTAATGATCACGGTCTCGACCGCTTGCGTGGTCATTGCCTCGGTCAGTGTGCCGATAACGTCGTCGGCTTCGACGCCCGGAATGGTCAGCGCCGGGAGGCCGAAGGCGGCGACGATCTCATGGATCAGCGGAAACTGCGCGGCGAGCTCGTCGGGCATCGACGGCCGGTTGGCCTTGTACGGGGCGAACAAGTCGTCGCGAAAGGTCGGTCCCGGTGCATCGAACACCGCCGCGAGATAGCGCGGCTGCGTCTCGCGCAGCAGCTTGATCAGCATCGTCGTGAAGCCGTACGCCGCGTTGGTCGGCAGACCGCTCGGGCTGGTCAATGGCGGCAGCGCAAAGAAGGCGCGGTAGACGTACGAGCTGGCGTCGATGAGGTAGAGGACTGGACGGGAGGCAGCCATGCGGTAGAAGGGCGACGCTAACAAATGGCTGCCACGGAGTCCAATTGACGGTGCCGTGTCTTTCCCAACGCTGTCTTCTTGCCGTCAAAGCCACGGGGGGTGGCTCTCCCACGCGTCACCTCGGCGTGGGAGAAGGAGGGCGTGAGGGTGCGAGCTTTCGACGCATCACTTCCCGGCCAATCACCTCAGCGCGACCTCGCGGAGAGACTCCTTCAGTGCGATGAGGCCCATGAGCAGTATCCCAGCAGAATAACGGCGGCGAAGAGGTCCGAGGTCATTGCCACGTTTTCGAGGCGGTTGCGATGGCCGCGCCCGGCGTGGTTGATTCCGGCAAGCGCGTAGAAGACGCCGCCGGCGAGGGCAGTTGCCGCAACCCAGCCGGTGGCGACGATACTGATCACACCGATGACGCCGATCGCGGCATTGGCGAAGCCGGGTCCGCACGAAACCTATCTGCTCGTGAACTACATCGAAAATTTTACGCCCGTCACGGACACGAGTAACCAGCAGCCGGTCGGACTTGGCAGTCCCTAGCGATCAACGGGAGCGATCATAAGAAGAGGCGCCGGCCGCCACAGGCGTCTTGGCCGCTCTTCCTCGCGGCTGCGAACCCTCTCGGCTTGCCGTGCCAGCCATTCATTGATTCCGGGTGGCTTTCCGCGAAAGGAACCCGCTGTGACCATGCGCTCGACCCCGCTGGCGTCGTCTGCCAGTGGCGTGGGAGCGCACAGCCGTTCCGCCAGCGGCCGATAGTGTGCGTCACGGCCGGCCGCAAGGTGGGGCGTCACGTGGTGCTGCTGACACACCGCAACGTTGTCGGCACTGAAATACCCGTTGTCGAAAACGAGAGACCGCTTCCAGTTGGTCGCTGCGGCACCGGCGACGGTGCCGCGCCAGCGGTTTGTCGGGGACGATATTGACAATCATGAAGGCCGTGGATAAACAGCGCAGCATTTCCGAGACTGAGTGTTGAATCTTCCGCTGGTGATGTCGTCCTAGATCGCGATGATTGAAGTCCGCAATCTCACCAAACGCTTCGGCGATCTGGTCGCCATCCGCGACATCAGCTTCACCGCGGGCGACGGCGAAGTCCTTGGGTTCCTCGGCCCGAACGGCGCGGGGAAGACCACGACGATGCGCATCATCACCGGGTTTATGCCGGCGACCTCCGGGACGGTCAAAGTCGCGGGCTACGATATCTTCGACGACTCCTACGAAGTGCGCAAACGTATCGGCTACCTGCCCGAGAACCCGCCGCTGTACAATGACATGACCGTGGTCAGCTATCTGCGCTTCGTGGCCAAGATTCGCGGCATCGCCAAGGCGGAGGTGGGAGACAGTCTGGACCGCGTGCTGCGCAAGTGTGGGCTGACCGAGGTGACGGAACGCGTGGTGGGACACCTCTCGAAAGGGTACCGGCAACGCGTTGGACTGGCGCAGGCGTTGATCCACAACCCCAGCGTCCTGGTGCTCGACGAGCCGACCATCGGCTTGGACCCGCGGCAGATCATCGAGATCCGCACCCTCGTGCGCGAACTCGCCGGCGAGCGAACCGTGATCCTCTCGACGCATATTCTGCCGGAAGTGCAGCAACTGTGTGAGAAGGTGGTCATCATCAACCGCGGGCACATCGTCATCGAAGATACGCTGCCCAACTTGACGCAAACCATGAGCCTCGAACAAGTATTCTTGAGCTACATCACCAAGGACGAGCCCGATCCGCAAGCGCAAGCGTCGGCGACGGAGGCGGCATCATGAGGAACGCGCTGGCGATCGCCGGCAAGGAGCTGCGCTCCTACTTCGTGTCGCCGATCGCCTATGTCGTCATTACCGGGTTCTTGCTGCTCGGTGGCTGGTTCTTTTTCAACCTCTTGGCGCGCTTCAGCTTTCTGCTGCAGATCTATTCGAGCATGCGCAATCCCGAGGCGCAGACGCGGCTCAACTTGAATGAGTTCGTCATCGCACCGCTGCTCCACAATCTGTCCGTCGTTCTGGTCATCCTGGTGCCGGTGATCACCATGCGCAGCTTCGCGGAAGAAAAGCGCAGCGGAACCTACGAGCTGCTGATGACGTCGCCGCTCTCGATCACGGAGATCGTCGCCGGCAAATTCCTCGGCTCGGTGGCCTTCTTGTTCATCATGATCGGGCTCACCGCGATCTATCCGATCATCCTGATGGCCTACGGCAACCCCGAGATCGGCATCATTGCATCCGGGTATCTCGGGCTGCTGCTCCTGGCCATTGCGTTTGCGACGGTGGGGCTGCTGACGTCGTCGGTCACCGAGAACCAGATCATTGCGGCGGTGACGTGCCTGGTGGTGCTGCTGTTGTTCTACGTCATCTCCTGGCCCGCGGACACTGCCGGTCCGGTAATGGGCGCGGTGCTGAAGTATCTGTCGCTCACCGAGCACTTCGGCGAGATGGTCAAGGGCATCATCGATACCAAGGATGTTGGCTACTTCCTGAGCGTGATCTTCCTCTGCCTGTTCCTGACGCACCGCTCGGTTGAATCCGTGCGCTGGAGATAACGCGTGCGCCGCAACAACTCGCTCCTCGGTCTCATCGGTCTGGTCCTGCTGTTGTTCGCGGGGGTCGCCGCGCTGTTGACCCGCGCGCATTCCGGCGTCGACGTGCTCTACATCTTCGTCAACGGCCTCTTCGGGCTGTTCGCGGTCATCGCCTACCTGAGCGCCGGCCTTGAGCACCTGCGCGGCGTGGTCAGCGAGCGCTCGACGAAATATGGCGCCAACGTGGTCGTCAGCTCGGCGGTATTCCTGGCGATTCTGGGTTTGGTAAACTACATCTCGATCCGCCACCATCACCGCTTCGATCTGACCGAGCAGCAGGTCTTCAGTCTCTCGCCGCAGTCGATCAGCGTCGTCAAGAATCTCCAGGACGATCTGCAAATTCAGGCGTTCGTCGAAGGCGGTATTAATCCCGAGCTGCGCGACCTGCTGCAAAGCTTTGCCTACCAATCGCCGAAGCTGAAGTTCGAGATGATCGACCCCGACCGCCAGCCCGAGCTTGCGGAGAAGTACCACATCACGGCCTACAACACGGTGCGCTTCGAGTACGGCAAGGAGTCGACCACCATCTCGCAGCCGACGGAAGAGAGCATCACCAACGCGATCATCAAGGTGACGCGCACCACGCGCAAGACGGTATGCACGGTCGAGGGCCACGGCGAGTCGGATGTCGACGATGTCCAGGATGCGCACGGCCTGGCCAGCCTGAAGCAGGGGTTGACGAACGAGAACTACGAGGTGAAGAAAATCCTGCTGGCGTCGATGGAGAAGGTGCCCGAGGATTGCTCGGTGCTGCTGATCGCCGGCCCACAGAAGCCGTACCTCGAAAGTGAGCTGAAGGCCGTCGATAGCTACATGGACGGCGGCGGCCGGGTGCTCATCTTGCTCCCACCGCAGAAAGGCAGCGAGTTCGAGCCGCTGCTCGCCAAGTGGGGCGTCAAGGTCGGGAACGACGTCGTCGTCGATCAGGTGGTGCGTCTCTTCCAGGGGCCGGCGCTCGGCCTGTCGCCGCTGGTCAACACCTACGCGGCCCACGAGATCACTCGCGACTTCAAGCAGCGTACGATCTTCCCGATGACCCGCTCGGTGCACGCGGAGACCGCGGGCAAGCAAGGGCTGCAAGCGGTCGAGTTGGTGAAGACTAGCCCGTCGAGTTGGGGCGAAACGGATCTCGATGGATTGTTCCAACGCAGCGAGGCGAAGCTCGACGACCCGGACACGAAAGGCCCCGTGCCGGTTGCCGTGGTCGTCAATGCCGACCTCAAGCAGACGACCCCCGGCAAGGAGGGCACGACGCGCCTGGCGGTTTTCGGCAGCGTCGAGTTTGCGCAGAATCGCGAGATGGAAGGTACGTACTACAATCGCGACCTGTTGATGAATACCATTGGCTGGCTGGTCGGCCAGTCGGACCTCGTGTCGATCCGTCCCCGCGGCGTGCGCGCCTCGCGCGTGCAGTTCAGCGCCGACCAGGGAACGGTGATCTTCTACCTGTCCGTGCTGCTGATTCCCGAGCTGCTGCTCATCGCCGGTATCGCCGTCTGGTGGCGCCGCGAGTAGGAAGATGGCTCGCGCAAAGCCGCAACGGCGCAAAGGACAAGGCGCAGAGAACACCAAGAACTCCAACTCACCCTCCGTTAGAGTGAGCTTCGCAAGCGTTTGCTGTCCGCAGGCGGTGCGCCTCTCTTTGCGGTTTTGCACCGTTGCGTGAGAATCATGCGCTTCCGCAGCACCATCATTCTCGTTGTCTTGCTCCTCGGCCTCGGCGCTTACGTCTATTGGATCGAGTATCCGAAGGCGCAGGAAGAGGCGAAGAAGAAGACGCTCATCGACTTCAAGGCCGACGACGCTACCGAGGTCACGTTGGCCTACCCCGACCGCGAGATTGCGCTCAAGAAGGTGGGCGAGGAGTGGCGGCTCACCAAGCCTTTGGACACCCTGGCCGACACCACCACGGTCAAGAACCTGGTCAATGCCATCGCCGAGTGCGAGGTGAAGAAGGAGCTGACTGAGACCTCGGGTGATCTGTCGCAGTACGGCTTGGACAAGCCGCTGGTGACGGTCACGGTCAAGGTGAAGGACAAAGCGCTGCCCGCGATCCTGGTCGGAAAGAACACGCCGGTGGGCGCGTCAACCTATGTGGAGCGCGCCGACGACAAGAAGATCGTGCTCACCAACTCGGCTTTCCGTGCCGGGATGGATAAGAAGGTCAACGACCTGCGCGACAAGACGATCCTCACCTACAACGACGACGACGTACAGAAAATCCAGATCAGCGGCGCCGACAAGGACATCGAGCTGGTGCGCCAGGACGGCAACTGGCGCGTCGACAAGCCGGAATCCTGGCCGGGCGACGCGGTCACGATTCGCAGCTTCCTGTCGACGCTGCGCTCGATGCGCGCGACGGATTTTCCGCCGGACGCCGCCACGGATCTTGCCACCTACGGGTTGGACAACCCGCGGCTGCGGGTGACGGTGACGATCGGCAAGGGTGGCAAGGACACCACCGAAAAGCAGGTGCTGATCGGCAAGCAAGGCGAGAAGAACGAGCTCTACGTGCAGGTGAGCGGTCAGCCAACCGTGTACACGGTCAGTGACTGGGTCTACCGCGATCTTGACAAGCCGGTTGGCGACTTCCGCGACAAGACCCTCCTGGCGTTCGATCGCGACAAGATCAGCGCCGTTGAGGTGAAACACAAGGCGGGCGGCGATTTCAAGCTGGTGCGCGGCGAAGACAAGCAATGGCATGTCGACGGCAACCCCGGCAAACCGAACGAGCAAGCACTCAACCAGTTTCTCGGCGACGTGCACGATCTCAAGGGCTATGAAGTGGTCGCCGATCATCCCGCCGACCTCGCGCAGTTCGGACTGGACCAGCCGTCGCTGGCGTTGACGGTGATCGGCGACAACCAGCAGAAGCTCGGTACGCTGCTGCTGGCGCCGCGTCCCAATGCCGAAGGCAAGAAGGAATTCACCGGTATGGCCGAAGGTGCCCCGACGGTGTTCCTGGTGCGCGATTACCTCATGACCCGGCTCAACAAGCAGGCGCAGGATTTCATCCAACAGCCAACGCCGACTGTCGGCGCCGGCACCCCGGCGGCTCCGGCCGCTCCCGCCGCGCAGGTGCAACAACCTCCGGAGGGTGACGCGGTTGAAGACGAACCGGTCGGCGAGGGCGAGCCCGATCAGGATTGACGCAGCGGCGCCGTTTGGGGGGCGGGGAGCCGGCTTCAGTCGGCTTGGCTGTCTTAAGCCGGGGCTTCCAGCCCCCGGGTGCAGTTACAGCAGCGGAATCTCTCTAAGCTTTTCGAGGAGCGTGTCGATTTCCGTGTCGGTCCCGACGGTGATGCGCAAGGCGTCGAACAGCTCCGGCGTGGCGAAGTAGCGGACCAGAATGCCACGCGTCTTGAGTGCGGCGTACACGCCTTCCAGGGATTTCCCCGGGTGGCGCGCCAGGACGAAATTGGAATGACTCGGTAGGACCGTGAAGCCGTGTGCGCGCAGGCCGTTGCTCAGGCGGGCGCGTGTCGCACGAATGCGCGTCACGTTGGCGCGCATCCAGGTGCAGTCATCCAGAGCAGCGGTCGCCGCGACGATGCTCAGGCGAGTGACGTTGTACGAATCCTTCACCTTCATGAGCGCCTCGATGAGCGGCGGCGCGCCGAACGCCAGGCCGATGCGCATGCCGGCGAGCGAGAAGGATTTCGAAAAGGTGCGCAACACGATGATGTTGTCGTGCTGGTGCACGAGCGCCAGGGCATTGGCGTCGGCGAAGTCCACGTAGGCTTCGTCGACCACCAGCAGGCCGCTGACCCGCCGCGCCAGCGTGTCGATGACGTCGATCGGCACCGGGGTTCCGGATGGCGAGTTGGGGTGGCAGACGAACGTCACCCGCCCGCCGGCCTTGGCCAGTCCAGCGGGCAGTGAAAAGTCGGCAGGGTAGGGCACCTGCACCGACTCGCCTTCCTGAATGGTGACCAGCGTGTCGTAGAGGCTGTAGGTGGGGCAGGGATAGACGACGCGGTCGGCGACACCGACGCAAGCCCGGAGAATGAGCCCGAGGAGATCATCGGAGCCGTTGCCGACGAGGATGTTCTCGCGGCGCATGCCATAGTCGGCGGCGGCACGGTCGCGCAGGACATTGGCGAGCGGGTCGGGATAGAGCCGTAGATCTTCAGTGGCCGCGGCGCGTACCGCTTCAATGACGCGTGGCGACGGCGGATACGGATTCTCGTTGGTGTTGAGCTTGATGTAGCGGCGGTCCTGCGGCTGTTCGCCGGGGACGTAGCCGTGCATCGATTGCACGATCGGGCGTGTGAGCGGTCGAGTCATACGGTGCCGCGCTTAGCAGGAAACGCGTGCAGCGAAAAGCGCGGGCAGTGGAAGCGCATCCCCACAAGCGTTGACGGAGCTGGTCGTTGAATGAATACAACTCGCGTCAGCGACGGCCGCCTCAGAATAACGTGGTCACCAACGTCCCCAGCACCGAAATCGGCGCCGCATCTTCGATCCCCGCGGTGGCGCGGTCGAGGCCGCGGACGGCGTCTTCGGCTTCTTGATACAGCGCATCGTCATTGACCATGCGGCCGATGGTGCCTTCGCCGTTGCGGATTTGGTTCGACACGACTTCCAGGTTCGCCGCCGTGGTGTTGAGGCTCGCCACGGTTTCACGGACCTCGTCGTAGAGCGCGCCGTCGCCGTTCACCAGACGGCCGAGGTCGCCTTTGCCGCTTGCCAGGCGGTCGGTCACCTTCTGCAGATCGGTCATCGCTGCGTTGGCGCGATCGTAGAGACTGCCGTCGTTGAGCAGCTTCGCCATGGTGCCGTCGCCGCGATCGAGCTTGGCGGTGATCGAGTCGAGATTTTCCAGCGCGTGCTGCACCGTGCCGCGATTCTCATCGATCATGGCGTTGATGCTCTTGAGCACGCGGTCCTGGTTCTCATTGAGCGACTCCGCCAGCCCCTGGACACTGTGGGCGACGCTCTGCATCTCGTCGACCATCTGCGTAATCCCGAGCGGTGTCTGCCCTTCGAGCGTATCGCCGTCCTTCAGCGCCGGCGTGTTCGGGGTGCCGAGCGAGATGGCGATGAAGCGCGTGCCGCTGAGCGCTTGGTAATCGAGCCGTGCGATGGAATCGCGGTGCACGACGGCTTTGCTGTCCAGGCGCAATTGCACGCGCACCCCGTCGGCCTGCAGGGCGATCTGGTCCACTCGCCCGAGCTTCAAGCCGGCGACCTGCACCGTATCGCCGGTCTGCAGGCCGCCGACGTCGGGATAGTTGACGAAGAGATGATACGTCGGCGTAAACAGGCCGATGCCGACCGTCATCTCGATCGCCAGCACCACCAGCGCGATACCGACAACGAAAAAGAAGCCGACTTTCTGTTCATTGGACATGGCAGCTCTCCTTACGGTCCTTGCTCTTGGCAACGTGTTACGTTTGAGTCAAGTTTTTACGACGGCACCCCATAGCGACCAATCCTGCCCTGAGGCTCCCCGAAGGGGGGAGCGGTCCATAGAAGAGACGCCGGCCGCAGGCCCTATAGCCGCAAATTCGCGGCGCGAAGAAACTCTTGCGTGAATGGGTTGGTGCTGCGGCCGAAGGCCTCGGCGGATTGATGATCGACGATCTGCCCGCCGCGCAGCACCGCGATGTGCGTGCCGATCTCCGTCGCCAACGCCAGGTTGTGCGCCACCACGACTTGCGTGGCGCCGCGTGTCTGCTGGATGCGTTTTACCAACTGTCCGATCTGCACCGTCAAGATCGGGTCGAGGTCCGCCGTCGGCTCGTCGTACAGGATGACCTGCGGCTCGACAGCCAGGGCGCGCGCGATGGCGACGCGCTTGCGCATGCCGCCGCTGAGCTCGCTGGGGAGCTGGTTTTCGGTTCCGGCCAGATCGACCTGCTCGAGGCAGGTGGTCACAATGCGATCGATCTCCTGGCGCGAATGCGTGCGGTGTTCCTTCAGACGGAGGCTGACGTTCTCCGCCACCGTCAGCGAGTTGAGCAGCGCGCTGCTTTGGAACACCATCGACAACCGAAATGGCTTCTGCTCCGGCGGCAGCCGCAGATACACCTGCAGGTCGGTATCATTCAGCCGAATGGTGCCGGCGTCAGCCCTCTCGAGGCCGGCGATGTGCCGCAGCAACACGGATTTTCCCTCGCCGCTGCCGCCGACGATGACCATGATCTCCCCGGCCTGAATGTGCAGGTCAACTCCCTGCAGCACCGCATGGCCGTTGAAGGACTTGTGCAGTCCGGTGATGTCGATAGCGACCCCGCGTAGCTCGGTCATGGGCACTCATCAGAAAAAACGGGAATTATCACGGAGGCACGGAGATCGGCGCCTTTCAAAGAAGGAAATCCTCGAAGCCTCTCTTGGAATGTCGGTGCAGCAATCCATCCTCCGCCTCTTAGAATTCCTCGTCCTCTCCGTGCCTCCGTGTTTCCGTGGTGATCTTCTTGTGTCGCGTCAGGCTCAGAACAGGATCGCCATCCGCACGATGATGTAGTCGAAGATGATGATGAGGACGAAGCTCCACACGACGGCTGCCGTTGTCGACACGGCAACGCCTTCAGAGCCGCCCTTGGTGCGGAAGCCGAAGGTGCAGCCGATCACCGAGACGATGACCGCGAAGGCGAAGGCTTTGATGAGCCCGACGACGATGTCCTTGAAGTTGATCCATTGCGTCAGGTTGTCGAGGTACTGATGAACGCTGATTTTCATCGCCGGGTCTGCGGCGACCACAATGGCGCCGCCGGCGATGCCGATGACATCGGCGTAGAGCACGAGCATCGGCAGGGCCAGAACCATGGCGATGAAGCGCGGCACGGAGAGGAACAGAATCGGGTCGATATCCATGGTGCGTAGTGCGTTGATCTCGTCGTTGACGTTCATGGAGCCGATCTCGGCGGCGACCGATGAGCCGACGCGGCCGGCGATGAGAAAGCCCATGATTACCGGGCCGAGCTCTTTGGTCATCGCCAGACCGACGATGGAGCCGAGGATCTCCTGCGTGTACTGCTGCAGTTGGTCGGCGGCCTGCACGACCAGCACCATGCCGACGAACAACGAGACGAGAAACGCCAGCGGCACCGTGTCGGTGCCGATGCGCACCAGCTGCGTCATGGTGCGCGACCAGGTGCGCCCGGTGATGCGCAGCCGGCGCAGCGTGGCGAAGAAAATGAAGACGCCCTCGCCGAGAATTTGGAAGACGTCGAGCAGCGAATGGCCGAGGCGCCCGAGGAACCCCGGGTCGTGTGCCGCCGGCGGCAGCGGCGCCTGGCGTGTGGGCAGCGGCTGCGTGATGACGTCGTCGTTGGCGGACATGCGCGTTACCGCGAGAGGTCGAGCTGTACGGGATAGCGAACCCGTGTGCCGTCGGAGGATACCAGATCCCACAACAGGCTCCAGCGCGCCGGCTGCGCGCCGTCCTGACTGCGGGTGTACAGCTGCCACAGCGGTGCGTACAGCTGCCGAATTGTCGGGTTGCGCGGAAACAACGCGTCGAAGGTGGCGAGCGTCGAGAATTCGCTGGCATCGTCCGTCTCCGAGGCGCGGAAGAACGGAAACAGCGTGCGTAGATGACGGTGATGTTGGCGCGTGAGCTGCGTGTCCTCGATGTTGCGATACATAACGAGCAAGACGTCGCTCCGCGTGTGCCGATAGTCGTCGACCTCCTGTGTGCTCCAGCGGAAGAGCGGCCACAGGACGAAGTGGCTGTGCAGATCGCCGAAATGCGTGTCTTCATAAAACGGCGCCAGACGCAGCCCCGTCCGTTCCCCCGTTTGCAGGTCGCGCTGCGACAGCCAGAACGGCCAGGGGAAGCCCCAGGTGTCGGTGTGCTTGGTGTCGTCGATCGTATGCGTGAGCAAGCCGAAGGCGCGGCTGTGCAGGGTCAGCGACTCGATGCTCGCGTAAAACGGGAAGAGGATCAGGCGCGCCTCACGCTCCGGCCGGGTGAAGTGACGCTCGTCCGAAATGTAGAACGGCCACATTACGTACATGAAGCGGTTGGTCTCGCCGTCCTGGTTCCAGCCGTAGAACGGAAAGACGCGCCAGCCGCGGCCGAGCGTGCCACCCGCCCATGACACGAAGGGAAACGGCATCCACGTGTGCTCGCTCAGCGGTTCCTGCAGGTCAAGGTACAGCGGGAAGGCGATCATGCGCACGCGTTCGTAGCCGAAGAAGTCGTGCACATCGGCATAAAAGGGGAGCACCGAGAGCGACGTGCCGCGGGTGCGGCTGTAGCGGTAGAAGACGAACGGAAACGCCGTGAAACGTTCGTCCCACTCGTCGGGATGGCGCGCCGGTTCGGTCGTGTAGCTGATGAGGCCGAAGAACCGCCACTCCGTCTGCTCGCTGTCCCAGCGCGACACGACGATGGGATAGAGCAGGGCGAGCTCGTTGTCGTGCGCCCGCGGCCCGCGCGTGTAGGAGAACAAGGGCCGGACGGTGAGTGTCGAGGCGCCGTCTCCGGTTTCATAGGCGAACAGTGGGCCGAGGAGGTGGAGCGACGTTCCCGACTCGTCGTGGTGATAGTCGATCAGCGGCCACAGTTTGACGTCGATCGCCAGCGCCGGCGTCGCGATGCAGCACAGGGCGAGGCACAATGCCAGGAGGTAGACGCGTGGGAACGCTCGCCACATCGTGTTCAGCGACGGTTCAGACTTGGCAGCCCTTAGCGGTCTTGTACGCGGCCGTCGCGCCCTCACCCGGGGCGATGCCCCGGGCTGACGGCTTGCCGCCCCTTCAGGGCGGTCGTCCTTCCGCATCACAATCTGTTCGCCTTCAGCCCTGAAAGGGCGGCAAGCGATAGCCCAGGGCATCGCCCTGGGGCCGGGAGCCGTCCGACGCACCCATCGACAATTGCGCGTGTAAAGCTGACCCTAGCGACCAACGGGAGCGGTCCATAGAGAGACGCTGGCCGCAGGCCCGGGCCATAGAAAAGACGCCGGCCGCAGGCCCGCGGGCCGCAGGCCTCACGATTGGAACTGAATGGTTTGCAGATCGCGGGCACGGATCTGGTAGATCCCGACTGCCGTCTGGCCGTAGATCATCAGCGAGTTGCGGATGCGCAAGCTAACCGACTCGCCATTTTTCAGCAGCACCGTCGCCTTGCTGTAGTCGTGGGAGTTGGCGTCCAGCTCGATGCGCTTGATGTTGTCGAAAGCGATCCGCAGGCTGCCACGGCCCATGTCGCCTTCCAGCTGGACATCGCCGCCGATATTGAGGCGGTTCACTTCGACTGAGGTCCCGTCCCGGTCGACCAGGGTCGCGCGGAAATCGACGGCGGGATGGATGACGTCGCGCCCACCGGTACTGCCCAGGCCCATCAGCAACGGCGTCATCACCAAGAGCGCGCCTACGCCGAGCACTGACCATTTCGGAAGTCGCATCACTCCTCCCCGATCCGGCGGCGACCCTTATCATATCGCAATGGGGCTGCAACAGGATGGTGGGCTGGTCTGCTCCTGATGAGAGAAAGAACACCCACCCGGACACCAAGATCACCAAGGCAGGCCAAAGGCGAGCGTCGCTCAGTGGAAATATCTGCTCGCAGCGGAAGGAGAATGGAAAACCGGGAACGGGAAACCGAGAATGGAAAACGGGCCAATAGGTCTGCCGTTCCATTTGCCGGTTCTCCATTCCCGGTTTTCCATTCTTTTTTCCGGCTCGGTTCCGTCTCTGTCGTGTTGGGATCGCCGTCGTTCCGACTTCGACCGGGTCCTTCTCTTGCGCCGCGCGTCCAGGTATGAGGACCTGTGATGGCCTTGGCTGCATACTGCCGGACATCATCGCGGCTCGCGTGCGATTCGCTCGTTGCACTGCACCACGCCACCGCGGACGGCACGGTCTTGTTCGCCAAGAACAGCGACCGGCCAGCGTCTGAATCGCAGCCGTTGCTGCAGCAACCGCGAAGGTCGCATGCCGCGGGGACGCGGCTGCGTTGCACGCACATCGAGATTCCGCAGGTTGCAGAGACGGCGCGGGTGATCGGCTCACGGCCGTTCTGGTGCTGGGGCTTCGAGCATGGGCTCAACGAGCACGGCGTCGCCGTCGGCAACCACACCGTGTTCAGCCGCGACCCCTTGGCGGCGGTGGGGCTCATCGGCATGGACCTGGTGCGCCTCGGTCTCGAACGCAGCCGCACCGCAGAGCACGCGGTCGAGATCATGACCGCGCTCATCGAGAAGCATGGCCAGGGCGGCTCGGGCTACGGCGACACGGACTGGCCGTACCACAACTCCTTCCTGGTTGCCGATCGACAGACGGCATACGCCCTCGAGACCTCGGACCGCCAGTGGGCGACGCGCCGCATCGAGGCGGTCGGCAGCCTGTCGAATCACCTGACCATCGGCGCTGATTGGGACGCGCTCTCTGACGGCGCCATCGAGCATGCCCTCGACGCCGGCTGGTGGAGCGAGGCGCGCGACGAACGCTTCAGCTTTGCCGAGGCGTATCGCGATACCAGTGTCGTGCCCGAGGCGATCTCCAGTGGCCGCCATCGTCGCACCTGCGAGTTGCTCGATCATCATCGGGGCAACATCAGCGTCGGCTCCCTGAAGTGCACGTTGCGCGATCACTACGGACGACCGACGCCGTCCACGGATCTCACGCCTGCCGACGAGCAGTACTTCAGCGTCTGCATGCACGCCGAGCCCGTCGGCACCACGACGGCCAGCATGATTGCCCGCATCCCGGCCGATGTTGACGAGCCGCTCACCTATTGGGCGAGCTTCGGCTCACCGTGCGTCGGCGCGTTCATCCCGCTCTATGTCGATGGTGAAATTCCCATGGTGCTAACCGGCGGCGGCGCCCAGGCCTCCGACGCCTCGCTGTGGTGGCAGTTCAAGCATCTGCAGACGATGGTTGAACGCGATTGGACACGCTGCGGGCCACCGGTGCGGCAAGCGTTGGATCACTTCGAGGCGGAAATTACCGAGCACATGCGCAGCGCGCGGATCGCAACGCAAACGGTGCGTGCACGCACGACGTTCATGCACGCGACGGTCGATGACTTGGTCGAGCGCCTGCGCCAGCTCAGCCGAAAAGAGATGTGGGAATCGCCGCGCGGATGAACGCGGCTAAGCCGGGAAACATCAGGTGGAGCAAACATCAGGCGGGCCTGGCGGTTGAAACCGCCGCCCCACTCGTCACTCATCACTTGTCACTCATCACTTCTTCACATCACTTCTTCGGCGCCAGCCGCACCGCCGTATCCATCCAATCGACCAGTGCCGCAAACTCGCCATTGCCTTCGCCCTCATCGCGCGCCGTAATGACGTCGAGGTGAACATAGTTCGGCATGAGGCGCGTCTGGAATCCCGCGTCGACGGCGTCACGGCGCGTGCCGTTGCGCAGCACTGGGGCGATCGACTGGCGATACGGATCATAGGCGCCGAGGTCCGGCACCAGGCCTTTGCTGCCGCCGACCGCGAAGACCGGAACGTCGACCCGCGCGTTTTCGGTGACGGCGAGACCGTAGACGTCCTTGCGCCAGTCGCCGGTGGGCTGGACATTCAGGCTGTCCGTCACGCCGACGTCGAGGGTCAGCCGCGCCGGGAAGTACCACTCGATGAAATTGGTCGGCCCGGCGAACAAGATGTGCGCAAACGTCTGCATGTCGGTGGGTTCGGGTACCGCCTGCTCGACCGCCGGCGTCCAGTCGTACATGGCCTGCGCGTCGATCGGGGCGAGCAGATGGTCATTGGGACCGACGAAGCCGCTCAAGAACGCGGCATTCGGGTTTGGCCCGACTGGCCCAATGGCTTCACCCATGGAGACGCGCGCGAATGACAGCGGCTCGTAGTCGTTGTCGAAGCCGAAACCCAGTGCGGCGCTATTCGTCCCCGGCGGCACCGTTGGCAAGCCGAACAGCAGTGTGAAGAAGCTGGTGATCAAATCGGCATCGGGACTGGGCTCTTGCCCCGCCCCGACGAGCGAGCTCACGCGCATGCCGAGGATCTCGGCGGTCACGAAGAGATCGGTCGTGACAAATGGCTTCAAGCTCACCACCGGATCGCCGCTGCGCAGCGAGTGCACACTCGCGCGGCTGCCACCGACGTTGAGGCCGCTTTGCTCGTAGGCGCTCTGCTTGGGAATCTCGGTCGGATCCTGCGGGTTCGGCGCGCCTTCGAGGAGCACCAGTCCTGACAAGCGTTCGAAGCCGCTGTGGTCACCAAAATTCCACGCCGCATAGATCGGCACGATGGAACCGCCGAGCGAATGCCCCCCGAGAATGATGGCTGCATGTGGATAGCGCGCGATGGCGGCGCTGATCAACGCATCGAGATCTTCGATGGTTGCCTTGATTCCCCATTCTGCTGCATAGGAGATCGTCTTCCCGTCGATGAAGCCGGCGAAGGTCTTGCCGTCGATCGCGGCGCCATGGAAGTAGTAGTTCTTGGCAATGTCCGGATTCTTCGCCGCCTCCGCCGCATCGAGGCCGGTCTGATCTTCGAGCGCGTTCGAGCGCCGATCCACGGCCCATACGGCGGTGGCGCCGTGACTGCGCAGCACGATGCGTTGGCCGAGATAGTTGAAGTCATTCGCCCCGCCGAGAAATCCCGGCATCATGACGAGCACCTTCGTGATCGCCGCGTCACTGACACCCGCAAGCTGATACACCTGCGCATAGCCATGATTCAGCTCCGGCGGAGTCGAGGCATTGGTCTCGGGATTCGCCGGCGGAATGCTGCCGGGAACCGAGACGCTGCTCTGCACGACGGTGTCGTTTGCCGCCGTGTTGGCGACGGGCACCGTGTCCTCGCCGCACGCCGCCAGTGTCAGTAGCGCCGCCAGCATGGCCGGCAGTGCCAAGTGCCATCGATAGGTCCCCGATTGTGCGAATACGCTTGTCTCCACGTTTATCCCCTTCCGTTGTGCGAGCCGGACTCTAGGCGACGGCGCACTCATGGTGCAAGCCAAATGGTGCAGCCACGAAAAGAGAGAATGACTCGCGCAGAGACGCAGCGAACGCAGAGAGAAGCCGGAAGAGAACAAGAGAATCAAATCGAGGGTGTCATGTTCCGCATTTCGCCACCGCTGGTCCGTGTCCCTCCGCGGCTCTGCGTGAATCCCTCTTGCGTGAGTCCCTCTTACGGACGCACTTCGAGCACCAGGTTGAACGGCGTCTGGGTGGCGCGGCGGACGCGCGTGAAGCCCGCCTTCAGAACCACCTCGCGCAAGCGCGCTTCGCCCGCTTGTGCGCCCAGCGCCAACCCGACTTCCTGCGCCAGCGAGGCCGGCGTGCAGATGAGCGTGGACGCCGAATAGAAGACGCGGCCGACCGGGTTGAAATTATCTTCCGGCCGGTCGTTGGCAAACGGCTCGACCAGCATCCAGGTGCCGTCCGGCTTGAGCGTCGACCGTACGTGCGCCGCCGCGCCGACGGGATCGCCCATGTCGTGCAAGCAATCGAAGAAGGTCACCAAATCGTAGTCGCGGCCCGGATAGCTTTTCGCTGGCGCGACCGCGAAGCCGACACGCTCGCCGAGTCCGGCCTCCGTGGCCAGTTGGCGGGCGCGCTCGATCGACGGCGCGTGGTAGTCGAAGCCGACCACCGTGGACTTCGGGTAGGCCCGGGCCATCAGCATGGTCGAAACGCCGTGACCGCAGCCAACATCGGCAACCCGCGCCCCGGCTTGCAGCTTCGCTTCGACGTCGTCCAGTGCGGGAATCCAGGCGCTCACCAGATTGGCCGCGTAGCCGGGGCGGAAGAAGCGTTCCGTACCCTGGAACAAGCCGGGATCGTGCTCGTGCCAGCCGACACCGCGGCCGGTCCGAAACCCCTCGCTGATTTTGGGCTCGGCTTTCATCGCCGCGGTCATTGCCTGAAAGCCACCGAGGACGCAGGCCGGGCTGCTCTCGTCCACCAGAGCCACCGCTTGTTCTTCCGACAGGAAGTAGCGCCCGGTGTTGGCGTCGTAGTTGACGTAACCGGCGGCGGCTTGCGCGTTCAGCCATTCCCGCACGTAGCGTTCGGCTGTTGCCGTGCGCCCGGCCAACTCGGCGGGCAGTAGCGGGCCCGCGTCCGCCATCGCCTTGTAGAGGCCGAGCTTGTCACCAATGACCACGAGGGCGGCGCTCAATGCGGCGCCGAGATCGCCAATCGCTTTGCCGACGAACTGCTCGAGCTTGCCGGGATCGACAGCCATTGTCTTCCTCCTCGAGCCTGCGGCCGGCGCCCGCCGTATCGCCAGCTCCGTTGGGTCGCTCCGGGTGCCGCTGCCGGCAGGCGGCTAGTGATGGCCGCCATTATGCCGGGTCGCTACAAAATGTCGACAAGGACTCAGCGCGGTGGGCGAAGTTTTTTGTACTGGTCGGAGCGCTCCTGGCGCAGCTCGTCAATGCGCCGCTCGGCGTCGCGCACCAGCCGACTCTTACGGTTCAAAAGGAAGTAGATCACGATGACCGCGACCGCGACACCGAAGCTCTGCGTCGGATGGTCTCGCATGTATTCCATTGCCTGCGTGAGCTGATCCACTCTGATACCTCCTGCATTGCGGCCCACAGGGTACAAGACAGGCGGGGGCGTGCAACACGAATTTGCAGGCGGTCATCTGAAAGGTGGCCTGGTACATATCGCCCCGCCGTGCGCCCTCCTGAACATAGGCTGGCCGCGCCGCCCTCGACGTCGTGGTTGCCGAGCACCCCGAGCACTGGAATCCGCACGGCGGCAGCAATCTCGTGTGCCAGCAGCCGCGCCTCTTCGAGCCGTCCGTGGTCGACCAGGTCACCGCACAGCAGCAGCACATCAGCCGTGGCGCTCGCGGCCGCCAGTACGCTTCGCAGCGCCGCCACGTTCGCCTTATTGCAGTGGATGTCGGCGACCGCGGCGACGCGAACGCGGTCTTCAGTCCCCGCCATACTCAGCGCATCGGCAACCCGTGTGCCCTCGCCCACAGCGCGTGACCCGCACGGTGGGGGTACATCTGGACGATCGGAGAACCGAAATTGAGGAAAGGTTCGGGTGCCGCGGCGGACGATTCTGCAGGCCGATGCAAATTGCGGGCGTCTTAGTTCTGAGTTCGGAAAAAACTCACTCCATCGGCAACCGCGCTCGCGTATCCGGGCGATCCCGTTCAACCGGACCTCTGTTTGCTCACGCGCCGAGACGGCCAGTCGTGGTTCGAGGGATGTTCGGCCGAAGGGCCGCGCGCTACGGGACTCGAATACCTTCGCGCTCGCCGACAGGCTATGCTCACACGCTTTGGAGGTCCCGATGAAGCTTGCGACACGCTATGTTACGTTTGTTGTTCTCATTTCAGCTCTGATGGCTTCAGTCGCCGCAGCCCAGGTTGACATGAACATGTACAACGCCGAGGTCAATCTCGAAGCCGCGTGGGAGCAACTGCAGGCCAGCCCGTACGACTACCAGGGCCACCGTCGCAAGGCGCTCGATAACGTCGGCCGGGCGCTGGAGGAGATGCACAAGGCCGCGTTCGCGTATCCGCCGGGCAAAGCGGAGAAGGATTGGCGCAAGAGCCAGAAAGAGCTCGAAAAACAGGAAAAGCGCGACGAGAAGCTCGAGCGCAAGGAATTGCAGCGCGAGCAGGACCTCGAGCAGCGCGGCCACTGATCAGAGAGACAGCGGGAAGTGACGAGTGATCAGTGACGAGCGAGCAATGCCGGTTCGGTTATTCTTCACGTGTCACTGATCATGTGTCGCTATTCCGAAAGAAATCCGTCACCAGCTGATGCACGCCGACCGGATCCTGCGCCGGGTAGCCGTGGCCGGCACCCTCGACGACGTGCAGCCGGGCGTTGGGAATACGCTGGGCGAGGATATGGGCGTTCTCAACCGGGATCAGCACGTCGCGGTCGCCGTGGATGACAAATGTCGGAGCTGTGATGTGCGGGAGGCGATCATAGGTGCTCCACCCGAACATGCCGGCCATGGCACTGTGCGCGGTTTCGGGAGGCGTCGGCGGCATCATCGGCGCCATCATGAGGAAGATGTCGCGGATCGCCGGATTGGCGGCAATCCATTCGGGCGTGAACAGCAGTGGCAACTGGCGGTCGACCCACGAGGCGGGATCACCTTTGCCCATGCTGCCGACAACGTCGATGAGCGTCTCGATGACTTGCGGCTCGCCCATCGTCGAGTACTCTCCGCCGCACAGCGTGCAGCCCAAAACCAACGAGCGCACCTTCGCCGGATGCCGCAGCACCAGCTCCTGCGCGATCATCCCGCCCATCGATACGCCGTAGACGTACGTGGTGGTGATGCCGAGGTGGTCGAGTAATCCCGCCGCGTCGTCGGCCATCTGCGTGATCGTGTAGGGCCCCGGCGGTGCGTCGCTTTGCCCGGTGCCGCGGTTGTCGTAGTAGATCGCACGGAAGCCGCTCATGAACGGTAATGACCCGAGCCATGCGTCGCCCGGCATGCCGTAACCCATGATGAGCAGCAGCGGTGCACCTTCGCCGGCTTCGTTGTAATGGATCTTTACTCCGTTGATGATTGCATCCGGCATGTCGTGCCCTCCTCGTAACCCGGGTTGCTTAGCACGACCGTCGGCGCGTTCAACCGCACCGGGCCACGAGCCGCTGCAGCCAGTAGCTGTTGGACTTGGATGTGCGCAGCGACCAACGGGAGCGGCTCATAGAAGAGACGCCGATCGCAGGCTCTAGGGCACGCTCGCCAGGCCGTCGCACGGCGTGTTCGCGCATCCCGCGCATTGACCCGCCGCATCGAGTTGGGTGCGTGGACACCATGAAGTTGTCGACGGCATCGCGCTGAAGCGGAACAGACTGCAACACTTCAGCTGCGCCGTTGGGAAGGACGTGCCCGTACACTTGGAGGAGCCGATGTAGCACGCCCCCTCGAAGTCGGTTCCCGGCATCGGCGTCGGTGGCATCGCTGTGCCGATGGTAATTGCTCCATCGAAACACTGCGCGGCAAGCGCCTGACCGCTCGGGTCACTGGCGTCGACGTCGGCGCAGTGCAGCGTGTAGGTGGCGCTCGGCGCGCCCGGCGGCACGGTGACCGAACAGCTATACAGCAGTGCGCCGCTCGGTATGGCAGCGACGTTGTCGAAGCCGAGAATCAGGGCGCGGAGGGTCGTACAATCGATGCCCGGCCGACAGCCATCCGGTAAGAAGGCGAACGTGGTTTGCTGTTTGTCGATCATCGGATTGACGACGCAGCGCGGATGTCCATCCGCGGTTGCGTCGATCGGTAGCCGTGGGTCGAAGACAATATCGTTCTGCACACCCGCCACCATGACGCCCGCCGCTTTCAATCGCGCACCGACCGTGACCTGTCCGCCTGCGATCGTGTCGACCGCGTCGATACTGACCACCACTTCGGGTTGCCCCACCGGGGTGGGCGTGCGGGTGGGATGTGGCCCGTTGCTCGAGCGCACGGTGATCGCCAGCTTTACGACCGGATCGTAGTAGAGATAGAAGCGCCCATAGACGACGTAGCTCCCCGCGGGTACCGGTGCACCGCTGTCGTCTTTCAAATCCCAGAAGGCGCGCAGCTGATACTTGACCGCGGCATCCGCCGCGCCCGGGGCATTGGGCGGCAGGAACGCCATGCCACATCCTTCTTCACGGATCGTTCGCACCAGCTTGTCGTCCTGCATCACCACAAGATCCAGGCAGGGATCAAAGATGCCGCCATGCGGCTGCGTTTCGGTCACCGTGTAGCGCAGGGTCGCCAGTCCGGGCTCCGAGTAGGTGGCGCAATCGGACTCCAACGTCACGCGGTTGAAATCGTCGGACCATAGTGTGCGGTTGATGTTCGCCGGATCGCAGTATGCCAACTCGGTGAGCTCGAACACTTCCGTGGAAGACGAGGGGCTCGACTGTCCATCGAGCTCGGCCCAGACCTGCACCGTACCCGCTGCGCGCGCGGTGAACACTCCGGGGCTGTCGAAGCCACCGACGCTGGCGTCGCTGCTGTGCCAGGTTGCGTCGGCAGTCACGTCACGGGTGATGTTGACGTCGTAATAGGCGGTTGCGTGGAAGAACCGTTGGTCGCCCTTCGAGACGACGCGGTCAGTACCTTCCTGATCAATGACGATCGATTGTAACGTCGCCTCGTTGACGACGCGGACATCGACGGTATTGCTGGTGACGCCGCTGAGCGTGGCATCGATCACCACGTCGCCCCCAAGCATGGCGGTCATCACACCGCTCGTATCGATGGTCGCGGTAGCGGCATCGTTGCTGCTCCAGGCGACGCTGGCAGTGACGTCGCGCCACTCGCCGGTGTCGTAGTGCGCGGTTGCTTGGAACTTGAGCTGATCGCCGCGCAGCACGGTGAGCGCGGCGCCGCAGCCGAAGCATGGTATCGCGACGCCGCCATTGACCGGTCCGCCGTCCACCGCGGCGTAGCCGACATTGGCCGCATAGATCGACAACGAGTCGAGCGTCGGCTGGGTGACGACGCGGACCTGCGCCGGGTCACTGACGACGGCATCCAGCGATGCCGTTACCTGTGCCGTTCCCGCGGCTTGCGCGGTGAAGAGCCCGCCAACCACGTTCCCGACAGCGGCGGGCGTGACCTGCCACTGAACCGCGGCGGTGATGTCTTCGTAGGAGCCGTCGGCGAACGCACCGATGGCGGCGAAGCGCACCGTGGCGCCGACCAGCACCACTTGTCCGCAGCTTGGCACCGGCAGCGTGTCGGCGGTCGGGGCGCCATTGAAGATGCAGGGCGGGAGTGCACCGCTTGCGTCCGCGGCAGGATCAGTCATTGGAACCGGCCCGCAGAAACAGGACTGATTCTGCACCATGATGCTCTGCAGCGTCGGCCGTCCAACGATATGGATTGGCTGCGGCGCGCCCTGCACCGAGCCGAGGCTCGCGGCGAGCGTCGTGTCACCGAGCGCCAGCGCCGAAACGGTTCCCCATGAATCGACGGTTGCGACCGACTCGTCGGATGATTGCCACCCGGCCAGGTAGGTCACGTCAATCGTGCTGCCATCGGAGAGCAGCGCGCTCGCCGTCGCCTGCGCCTGACGGCCAACGACCAGCTGCGCCGGCGCATTGACCGTCACGGCGGTGATTTCCACGGGCGTGCAACCGGGGACGCAGACGCTCAACGCACAGTCATTGCAATCGGGGCAACTCGGCACGCAGACGCACTGGTCGGCGGTCCCCCCGCACGTTCCATCCGCGCTGCAGCGATACAGTGCCGCGTACGGCGGCAGGGGCCGTATCGTGCAGACCCCCGGTCCACAATCGTCGCAGGAAGCACAGCTCGGGAGACACTGGCAGCCGAGCTGTCCAGGGCACTGACCGTCGGCATCGCACGCCTGTACGGCGTGGACCCCGAGACCGCAGGACCCGGCGTCGAACGAGCCATCACCGTTGGCATCTACCAGCGTCCGGTACCCATCCCCCAGCTCGCTGATACGGCCGTCGCGGGTGATCAGCACGTTACCGTACGGCCCGCGCACCTCGCGCACCAGCACGCCCGCCTGCGTATATGTCACGATGGTGCGTACCAGGCCCATCCCGACCTCGGCGACGATGGTCGCGCCCCCGTCGTCACCGACGATGAACGGAATGGTTATGGGCACGAGATTGCCATTCAAGGTCTTGGAGACCTGCAGCGTGTACTGGCCTGGCAGCAGGTCGTTGATCGCGAAGCGGCCATCGGCGCTGGTCACGCCATTCCTGGTGACCTGTCCCTCTATCGTCCAATCGGCACTGCCCATGGCGCGATTGAATGCGGCGGCGTCGGCCGCGGGTGCCCAGTTGGTGGGTGGAACACCCAGCGCCTCCGTGGCGCCGGCCGCGACATCCGTGCGCAGGACGATCAGGCCGGCGACGGTCGCGCTTGCCGACGTGGTCACCGTTGGTGTCGCACTGGGCAGCGGCGGGTTCGTTGCGGTCGGGTTTGCCGCCGGCGTCGATGTCAACGTCGCGCTCGGCACCGGCGTTGCACTCGGGACTGACGTCGCGCTTGGCACCGGCGTTGCTGGCGCCAGCGTCGCCGTGGGTGCCGGCGTCGCGGTGATGACCGGTTCCACGACGTTGACGCTGCCGCTGCCGCTACACGCGGCAACCAACGCGGCCAGTCCGGCAGCCAATCCCCATGTTGCCCTGCGTAACACCCGCGCGCTCATGGTGGGCCTCCTTCGCGACATTAGACGTTCAGACAGATCCTACGCGGTGTCAAGCCATTTGTTTCCGATCACCGCGAGGGGTCGCTAGCCGCAGACTTGGAACTCCGCAGCGACCCAACGGAGCGGACCATAGAAGAGACGCCGGCCGCAGGCCTTAGACCGCCGGCTGCTGCTGGGTGACGCAGTGGAAGGCGCCGAGACCCCACACCATTTCGCGCGCGTTGATGCCCACGATGCGGCGGCGCGGGAACAACTCCGCCAGCTTCTGGAGCGCCACGGCGTCGTGTGGATCGTTGAACACCGGCACGAGGACCGCGCCGTTGCCGATGTAGAAGTTCGCGTAGCTCGCCGGCAGGCGTTGCGCCTCGTAGTAGACCGGCGCCGGCATTGGCAGCGTGACGATGCGCAGCGCCTGCCCGTCCTGGTCCGTCATTTTCTGCAAGCGCTCGTGATTGGCGCGCAGGCGGTCGTGGTTCTCGTCGCGCGGATTGTCTTCGACGACCGTGACGACGGTGCTCGGATCGACAAAACGTGTCAGGTCGTCAATGTGACCATCGGTATCGTCGCCGACGATGCCGTCGCCAAGCCACAGGATATGTCGCACGCCGAGGTAATCGCGGAGAAACTGCTCGATCTGTGCGCGGCTGAGCTGTGGATTGCGGTTGGGATTCAGCAGGCACGCTTCGGTTGTCAGCAGGGTGCCGCGGCCATTGACGTCGATTGATCCGCCCTCGAGCACGATCCCCGGCTCGAAACGTCGGATGCCCAGCAGCGCCGCGACCTGCTCGGGGACCGCATCGTCATGCTCCCAGGGCGGATATTTCCCGCCCCAGGCGTTGTACTTCCAGTCGACCGTGGCGAGCTCGCGGCGCCCCTCGCCTTCGCGCACAATAAACGTCGGCCCATGATCGCGGGCCCACGCATCGTCGGTGCGGATCGTCTGCAATGACACATTATCGAGCGGCACGCCGCCGGCGCGCAGCCGTTCGCCGGCGGCGACAGCCATCTCCGCGTCATTGACCAGGAGGTTCACCCGTTCGTGCGGCGCCAATACCCGCACTATCTCGACCCAGATCGCCGGGATCGGCGTGAAGTTTCCCGGCCACGATGCCTCTTTGTGCGGCCACGCCAGCCAGGTGGCGGCGTGCGGCTCCCACTCCGCCGGCATACGAAAGCCAGCGGCTGGCGACGCCGCGGGTGGCTTCTGAGCGGTGGTTGATCCCATGGGGTCCAAGTTCTACTGCATCAGCAGGATTCGAGAAAGAAGTGGAAAAAGAAGGGGCGGCTGGATCGTTGGATCCAGCCGCCCCTCGCGGAACGGAACAAAACCCATGCGTCTTTCAGCCAAACCTAACCGCGATCCAGGAAGCGTTGGAGGAGACCGTCATATGCGTCGATGCGACGGTCACGCAGGAACGGCCAGTTCCGGCGTGTGGTATCGATCAAGCCAAGATCACACCGCGCGATCAGGATCTCCTCCCGATCATGGCTTGCACGGGCCAGCACTCGGCCGAACGGATCGGCGATGAATGACCGGCCCCAGAACTCGAGATTTCCTTCGATCCCGACGCGGTTGGCGACGGCAACGAAGACGCCGTTGGCAACCGCGTGGCTACGCTGCATGATCTCCCAGGCTTCGTGCTGAGCGGCGCCGAACTCGGCCTTCTCTGCCGGATGCCAGCCGATCGCTGTCGGGTAGAAGACGATCTGCGCTCCGCTGAGCGCCGTCAGCCGTGCCGCCTCGGGAAACCACTGATCCCAGCACACCAGCGCGCCGACGTGTGCCCCGCGGACGGCGAAGCTGCGAAAGCCAAGGTCACCGGGGGTAAAGTAGTACTTCTCGTAGTACAGGGGATCGTCCGGAATGTGCATCTTGCGGTACAGTCCGCGCAGCGATCCGTCGGCATCGATAACCACCGCGCTGTTGTGATAGACTCCCGCCGTCCGCCGTTCGAAGATCGAGCCGATCACCACCACGCCATGCGCCGCCGCCGCACGCCCCAGGGCGTCGGTACTGGGACCGGGTATCGGTTCCGCCAGATCAAAGAGCGCGGCGTCTTCGCGCTGGCAAAAGTACTGCGAACGAAAAAGCTCCTGCAGGCAGACGATGTGCGCCCCTTGTGCGGCCGCTTCGCCGATGCGCGCCACGGCCGTGCGCAGATTGGCCGCCGGATCATCGCCGCAGCGCATCTGCACGACGCCGACAACCACCAAGCTCGAATCGGATTGGCTCATGTCCCGTGATCGATACGTGGGATGGGGGAGTGATGCAAGGTGGAGAGCTGCGCTGGTCCTGCAAAACGTGAAACGTAAAACGCAAAGGTCACCGGCTTCCCCTTGCGTTTCACGTTTTGCGTTTTAGGTCTCACCCTTCCCGCTTTCTCGGAAACACCCCGAAGGTGCCCAGCGCCTTGGCAATCAGCGTTCCATCCTCGCTGCGCGCCTCGGCCTCGGTATGTGCCACCGTGCGGCTCAGGCGCAGCACGCGCGCGGTAGCGATCACCACCGGATTGTTGGCGAATGAAATGTAGTTGATGTTCAGCTCGTGCGTGGCGGTACGATCCCCGGGTGCCAGCCGGCAAGCCACGGCGATGCCGATCGTCGTGTCGATCAGCGCCGAAATGGCCCCGCCGTGCACCGGCCCGTGCGGGCTCAATAGCTGCTTCGGCACGTGCATGCGCACGACCGCGTCCTCGGGCCCGGCGCGTTCGATCGACATTCCCAGGTACTCGAAGAACTCCGGCAACTCGACCGGTTGGTCGATGGACGCAGGGGGTTTGCTCATGCGCGCTGTTTGCCACCGTCACGGACACGGAGCAAGCAGGGGGCGTGCTCGTTGAGGACAGCGAACGCTCAACTTTAACCGGGGCCAACCACATGGTAGGGGTGGTTGCCATGCGTTGCCTGAGTTGGCTGAGCGGAGCAGGTGTTGTCCTCGTCATCCTCACGACCGCCGCGGTCGCCGAGGACATCATCCGGCCGTTGCGCGACGACGACGTCGTCGCGCGGGTCAACGCCATCCCGATCTATCGCAAGTCGGTCCGGGAAGTCGTGCAGGGCGCGCTGCTGGAGCAGGACAACCAACCCGATCCGGAAGCGGTCGGCAAGCTGGCCGGCGACGCGCTCGACTCGCTGATCGACTTCGAGCTGCTGTACCAGGAGAGTCAGGCCCGCGGGGTGACGGTGACCGACGCCGCGGTGGACCAGGACATCGCCCGCACCAAGAGCAAGTTTCCCAACCCCCGCAGCTTCGATGCGGCGCTCAAAGAGAAAGGCATGACGGAGGAGAGTTTGCGTCGCGATACGCGCAAGACGATGGCCGTGAGCCGCTTGCTCGAGGGCACCGTGTTCAAGGATGTGCAGGTGTCGGACGACCAAATCAAGGAATTCTACGAGCACAACAAGGATGAGTTCAAACACGGCCCGCAGACCCGGGCCAGCCACATTCTCATCCGGGTTCCGGAGCACGCCTCGGCGAGCGAGCAGGCCGCCGCGCAGAAACAGGCGGCCGCGGTACTGGCGCAGCTGCAAGCCGGCGCCGACTTCGCGCAGCTGGCGCGCGAGCACTCGCAAGACGCGGCCACGGCGCCGCACGGTGGCGATCTCGGCTATTTCGCCAAGGGGGACCTGGTCGAAGCGTTCGAGACCGCCGCCTTGCCCCTCGGCCCCGGGCAGCTCAGCGGCGTCGTCACCACGCCGTATGGCTACGACATCATCAAAGTCGTCGATCGTCGCGCCGCCGGTTACCAACCACTTGCCGAGGTCCAAGAGCGCATTCGCGCCGTGCTGCTGAAGACCGAGCGGCAAAAGCGCCAGACGGCGTTTGTCGCCGAGCTACGCAAGAAGGCAAAGGTTGAGATAGTGACGAGTGGCAAGTGACACGTGACGAGTTTTTCTACTTCAATCCTTAATCGATGCATCGCCTTGCTCTCGACTCATCACTCCGTCACTCATCACTCGTCACTCGTCACTCGTCACTCGTCACTCGTCACTGAATCACCGCCCTTCAAACACCGGCGGGCGCTTCTCCTTGAAGGCGCGGATGGCTTCGGCGTGGTCGCGCGTACGGTAGAGGTAGTCGAGCGTGAAGCCTTCATAGCGCACTTGAGCCTCGAAGCTCTCCGACAGCCCCTGATAGAGGGCCTGGCGTGTCAGCAGAATCGAGAGGGGAGCGCACTGGGCAATCTCGCGCGCCAGCTCACGGGCGGCGGCCGCGAGGGTCGCCCCCGCAACCAGGCGGTTCACCAGTCCCACCTTTTCGCATTCGGTTGCGGTATACTGCTTCCCTGTGAACATGAGCTCGCACGCGCGCCCGAGACCCACCAGGCGCGGCAGCAGGAACGTCGAGCCCAGCTCCGCCATGACGCCCATGCGTGGGAACAGAAATCCCAACTTGGCCTCCTCGGCGGCAATGCGGATGTCGCACAGCAGCGTCATGGTGCAGCCGATGCCCAGGGCGAAGCCGTTGATCGCGGCGATTACCGGCTTGGAGAGATGGCGCATGAGCGCCGGGAACTCTTCGACACGTGCCGGACCCGGCACCCCCGCCGGCCCGGTCGTGCCGCCACCGGCCGCCACCTGCCCGGCAAAGAAGTCCATGTCGGCACCGGCACAAAAGGCACGTCCGGCGCCGGTGAGAATGACCACGCGCATGGCGGCGTCGCGATCGACGTCGCGGAACGCATCCGCCAGCTCGGCCCCCATCGTCGGCGTCCATGCATTGAGCCGCTGCGGCCGATTCAAGGTCACCGTCGCGATACCCTCGTCCTTGTCCAACGTGATCGTGTCGTACGCCATTGCTGAACCCCTTTCGACAGATGTGCTCGACAGCGTGGTGTAGTGGAGCTGACTTGGAAATGCGAGACGCGAACCACCTTCCGGTACCTCGCCCACCCCTCTTGCTTGCCGGAAGCGGCCCCGGCGAGCGGCGCTTGCATTCCATCGTCTCGGGCGAGCGCCGCGCATGAATGCTTCGTCGTGACACGGCCCCGGCATCGCAATTCTCGCTTGAAATCCTCGGCGACTATGCTTCGGTACCACGTTCATGCTCGAGCGGCAGCCGACACCTCCGACCCCCATTGAACCGGCGCTGCGCCCATCCGGGTTTCGCCGCCATTGGCGTCCGCTCGCGCGGGGCGCAGGGATTGCGGCGGCGGCGGTGGCGATTGGGCTGTGGCCAGGGCCCGAAGCCCCATACGGGTTGTGGTTCTGGTTGTGGCTCGCAGGTCTCGTGGCCTACGCGGCGAGCTTCCAGCCGGCCGGACAGTCATATCCTTTTCCGTCGCCCGCGGTCGTGCTGTGGTTGCTCGGCATCGTCGCGCTGGCCGTCGCCTTGCGTCTGCCGCGGATCGCGGACATTCCCGCAAACATCAGCATCGACGAATTGCTGCCGGCCATGGAGGCGCAACACCTCGTTCGTGGAAGCCCCAGCAACATCGTTTCCAGTACCGGCTGGTTCTCCATGCCGAACCTCAGCTTCGCGTTCCCGGCGCTCGTCATGAAGGTATTCGGCGTGTCGTTTTACACCCAGCGGCTGTCGTCGCTGCTCATGGGGATCGGCGGTATTGTTGCGACCTGGTTGCTAGCGCGACGTCTGTTCGGCGATGCAACGGCGCTGATCAGTGGTTTCCTGATGGCCGTGGCGTTCTGGCATATCCACAACAGCCGCACCGGCTTTCCTTTCGTCCAATCCTCCTTTTTCCCGGCGCTGGTGCTGTACCTCCTGATCCGCGCGCGGCAGGACTACAGCCGCGCCGTGTTGGCGGTGGCGGGGGTCACTCTGGGATTCGCGCTGCAATTCTATTTCCCGGTGCGCATCCTGCTGGTGATGGCGCCGCTATTTCTGGTCATGGACTGGATTGCATGCCGTACCCCGGTGCGGAGCGTGGTTGCCGAGGCGGCCATCGTTGCGACCGGAGCCCTTCTGGCGCTTGGGCCGCTGCTCATGTCGGTGCCGCTGGACGTCTTGATCGGGCATTCGGTCGGTGTGCTTTTGGGGCGGCCGGCGGTGCTCCAGGGTGGGGAGAAGTTCTACCACATGCAAGGACTGTGGATGGTCTTCACGCGCAACCTGGCGGAGTCCACGGCCATGTTCACCAGTTGGGCAGACGTCTGTGTACTGAACCGTTCCCCCAGTGGTTTGCTCGACAGCGGGACACTGGCGGCGCTGGTCCTCGGTATCCTCGTCGCACTGCTGCAAGGCGGAGAGTACGTGTGGCTCATGCTGATATGGGCGGCGTTTACGTTCGCCGTTGGCGTAGCGTTTACCGACGCGCCACGCGCCTCGTACCGGTTGGCGGCGGCGATGCCGGCGCTTTTCATCCTGGCGGGACTGGGTATTGAGCGCGTCCTGATGGCGGCCGCGCCGCCGTCACGCTGGTATCGGCGCACGGTGCGTGCCGCCGTGCTCCTGGCGCTGGCCGTGTGGGTGGGATGGCAGAACTATCACCTCTTCTTCGTGCGCTATGCGAGCGGGGACGGCCACGAGACGGTGGGTGGCATGGAGATGCGTTTCATGGGCGATCACTGCGATGGCCGTATGTTCTACGGCTTCGGCAGCGAGCCGCAAGGCGCTGAGACGCAGCTGTTCTGCACCGATCTGCGCACCTTGAACCGCGGGCAGATGCCGAGCGGCGTCGACGTGACGCGCCCGGCAACGTTCTTCGTCAATGATTGGCAGCATCAGTGGTTGACCATACTGCGCACCTGCTATCCAGCGGCAGAGTTTACGCCGCACGTGGCGCCGGACGGGCGCCCGCTCTTCACCCGCGTCGACGTGCCGATCACCGAGCTGATCGCGCGGCATCCGGGGTGCGTCGGATGAATGTTGCGCGGCGCACATCGCAGGCCAAAAGGCCGGCGACTACATCCGAGCGCTCCTGCTACGCGGCGCCGGTCACACTGCGGTAGAGCTGCGCGTACGCCCCAGCGGAACGGTCCCACGAGAAGTCGGCGCGCATGGCGTTGCCAACCAGTGTGGTCCACGCCTTCGGCTGCCGGTATGTCCGCAGCGCTTCGTCGATGCACGCCAGCAACGCCGCCGGCGTGTACTCGGCAAACTTGAAGCCTGTACCGGTGCCCTGGCGCGGGTCGAAGTGAACGATGCTGTCCTCCAGGCCGCCGGTGGCGCGCACGATGGGGATCGTGCCGTACCGCAGGCTGTACATTTGATTGAGCCCGCACGGCTCGTAGCGCGACGGCATGAGGAACATATCGCTGCCGGCCTCGATCTTGTGGGCCAGTACGTTGTCGAAGGCGATGCGCACGGCCACGCGTTTCGGGTTGCTGCGCGCCAGCCGCTGCACCAGTTCCTCGTAGCGCGGCTCTCCGCTGCCGAGAACGACGAGTTGGACGCGCTTGCGCAGCAGCGGCGCCGCAATCGCCTCGATGAGATCCAGCCCCTTCTGATCGGTGAGTCGCGACACGATGCCGATCACCGGCACCCGGGGATCGACGGGCAGCTGCATCGCCGCCTGTAAATCGGCCTTGCATGCGGCTTTGCCGCCACGGTCGTCGACCGTATAGGGCGTCGCGATGGCGCGGTCGCGCTCCGGGCTCCAGTCGTCGTAGTCGACACCGTTCAAGATGCCGGTGAGGGTCTGCCGCCGCGCCACCAGCACGCCGTCGAGCCCCTCACCGAGCTCCGGGGTCTGGATCTCGCGCGCGTAGGTGGGGCTCACGGTAGTGACCGCGTCTGCGCACACGATGCCGCCTTTCAGGTAGTTGATGTTACCGTAGAACTCGAGGGCGTCGGGTGTGAAGTACTTCCAGTCGAGGTTCAGCAAATGCCAGTCGAAATGCCAGAAGAGGCCTTGAAAGGCGAGATTGTGGATCGTCATTACCGTACGCGCCGCTGCCAAAGCCGGATAGCGGGCAGCGTCGGCACGCAGGAAGACCGGCGCCAGTGCGGCTTGCCAATCGTGGCAATGCAGGACGTCCGGAGCACCCACGTGTTCGGCGAGCGCGAGGACGGCGCGCGCGAAGAACGCGAAGCGTTCGGCGTTGTCGGGATAGGGGCCGTCCGGCGTGCCGTAGAGAAACGGCCGCGCGAAGTACTGCGGTGCGGCGACGCAGTACACCGCCACGCCCGCTGCGAGCTCACCGCGCAGGATATTGGCCTGTACGGTCCGGTGGGAAACCGGTACCGCAAGTGTCCAGTCGGTGCGCTGCAAGCCGAAGCGTTCCGCGTCGATCGAGCCATAGGCGGGCAGCACGATCGACACCTCGATGCCCAGCCGGTGCAGGGCCCGCGGCAGGGCGCCGAGGACGTCGCCGAGCCCACCGGTTTTGGCGTACGGCACCATTTCGGATGCCGCCATGAGGACATGCATGGCTACGACAACGCCGCGGTGCGCAACGACTCGCGTGGCGCGAGCGCGTGTTCCAGAACGTCGTCGATGGTCTCGACGAAGATGAAGTGCATCTCCTGGCGCACGTTCTCCGCGATGTCTTCGAGGTCCTTCTCGTTGCGCTTCGGCATGATGATGGTGTTGATTCCGGCGCGGCGGGCGCCCAGCACCTTCTCCTTGATGCCGCCGATGGCCAGCACCTTGCCGCGCAGGGTGATTTCACCGGTCATTGCAATGTCGTGGCGCGCCGGCCGGCCGGTGAGCAGCGACGCCAGGGCCGTGGCAATGGTCACACCCGCCGACGGGCCGTCCTTGGGTACGGCGCCGGCGGGGACATGCACGTGCAAGTCGAGGGTTTCGAAGAAGTCCGGCGCAATGCCCAGGCGCTCGGCGCGTGCGCGCACGTAGCTCAGCGCGGCTTGGGCCGACTCCTTCATGACGTCGCCGAGATGCCCCGTGAGTGTCAGACCCTTCTTGCCGGCCATCTTCGTCGCTTCGATGAACATGATGTCGCCACCCATCGGTGTCCATGCCAGCCCGATGACCACGCCGGGATCCTGCGTGCGCTCGGCGATCTCGGAAAAATAGCGTTCCGGACCGAGGAATTCGTGCACCTTCTCTGGGTTGATGGAAACGGGGTCGGTTTTTCCCTCGGTGATACGGCGCGCCATTTTGCGGCACAGCGTGCCGATCTCGCGCTCGAGATTGCGCAGGCCGGCCTCGCGCGTGTAGTGCCGGATGACGTGAATCAGCCCCTCGGAGGTGAAGCTGATCTGTGCATCGGGAAGGCCGTTCTCCTTGACCTGTTTGGGGATCAAGTGGCGGCGGGCGATCTCGAGCTTGTCCTCCTCCGTGTACCCGGCAAGCTCGATCACTTCCATCCGGTCGCGCAGCGGTGGCGGAATCGGGTCGAGCAGGTTGGCGGTGGTGATGAACATGACCCTCGAGAGATCGAACGGCACGTCGAGGTAGTGATCGACGAACGTATTGTTTTGCTCGGGGTCGAGCACCTCGAGGAGCGCCGACGCCGGGTCACCACGGAAATCGGCGCCCAGCTTGTCGATCTCGTCGAGCATGAACAGCGGGTTGTTGGAGCCGGCGTTGCGGAGATTCTGCAACACCCGTCCCGGCAGTGAGCCGATGTAGGTGCGGCGATGCCCGCGGATCTCCGCCTCATCGCGCACGCCACCGAGCGACATGCGCACGAACTTCCGCCCCATGGCGCGCGCAATCGAGCGCCCCAGCGACGTCTTGCCAGTTCCCGGCGGCCCAACGAAGCACAGGATCGGTCCCTTCGAGTCGCGCTTCAGCTGCCGCACGGCAAGGTATTCCAGGATGCGGTCTTTGATTTTCTCCAGATCGTAGTGGTCCTCGTCGAGCACGCCGCGGGCGTGCGGGATGTTGAGGTTGTCCTCGGTCGAGACGTTCCACGGCAGGTTGAGCAGCCATTCGAGGTACGTGCGCACCACGGTGTGTTCGGCGGATTCCGGGGGGATGATGCGCAGACGTTCGAGCTCGGCTTCGGCCGCCTTGCGAGCCTCGGCCGGCAGCTCGCCTTCATCCAGTTTCTTGCGCAGCTCGTCCAGCTCGGCGCTCCGCGAATCGCCTTCGCCGAGCTCCTTTTGGATGGCGCGCATCTGCTGCCGCAGGTAGAAGTCCTTCTGGTTTTTCGACAGCTCTGATTGCACCTGCGACTGGATCTTGTGGCCGAGCTCGAGCAACTCGATTTCCCGATTCAGGATGGTCGAGAGCTTTTCCAGCCGCACGCGCACTTCGAGCGTGCTCAGCAGCTCCTGCTTCTCTTCGAGCGAGATGTTCAGGTTCGAGGCGACGAGGTCGGTGACCTTGCCGGCATCCTTGATGTTCATGACCACGACCTGCAACTCGTCGGGCAGGAAGGGCACCATCGACACGAACTTGGCGAACTGGTTGACCATGTGCGCCTGCAGGGCGTCGAGGCTCTTGGACGGCTCGGCAATGTCGGTGAGGCGGCGCACCCGGGCGCGGAAGAAGGGGGTCTGTTGCGTGAACTCCTCGGTCTCGATGCGGCGCAGCCCTTGGACGAGAATGCGGACACTGCCGTCGGGGTACTTGAGCATCTTGAGGATGCGGCCGGCGGCGCCGCGGCCGTACAGCCCTTCCGCCTGCGGCTCTTCGTCTTCCGGATTCTTCTGGGCTAAGACCGCGAGCATGCGGTCGCCGGCCAGCGCCTGCTCGACGACTTTGAGCGAGCTGCCGCGCGAGATGAGCAGCGGCACGATGGCCGACGGGAAGATCACCACGCCGCGCAGCGGTAAGACCGGCAGCTCGTCGGGAACCTGAATGCTGCTGAGATCTTCTTCGAAGCCGATGAAGCGCTGCCGTCTCGCCTCTTCGCGTTCTTGTTCTTCCGACTCGTCGCTCATTGCCGGCTGAATCTAATACAGCCCCCCTATTCGGACAAGGCCGGCTGTACGCGGCCGCAACGACGAGTGTGGGCGCACGCGCTTCCCACGGTCGGTGCGTCCACGTCATCGGCGTCGCGCGCATGACGCGCGCATGAAGTTGACAAGGCGGCGGCGAGCCGTTAGGAGCCTCGCAGCGCGCGAGGCAAATCGTGAGCGAGCGGCTTTTCACAGTGCACGAGGCCAATGCCCTCATTCCGAAGCTCGAGCTGATCATGAGCCAGCTGCAGTGTCACGGGGCGACGCTCAGCACGCACATTGATGAGGTGGCGCACGCCACCGGCCAATCGCCCGAGACCCTGACCAGTACGCAGCTCATCGAGCTGCGCCCCGAGCTCTCTCCGATTATCGAGGCGTTGGAGACGTTGCTCGCCGAAATCGAGGGGTGCGGCGGCGAGTTGAAAGGCCTCGATCTTGGCCTGGTCGACTTCCCAACCGAGATCGACGGTGAAGTGGTGTTGCTGTGTTGGCAGTACGGCGAAAAAGAGATTGCATACTACCACTCGCGTCAGGCCGGATTCGCCGGCCGCAAGCCCTTGAACGCATCCTCCACCCGGACCCGTTACCTGCAGTAACCAGACGAGGGTTTCCGATGTCGGTGTTCGTGCGCTGGGTGTATCTGGCGGCCTTGATCGTGTGGGTCGGCGAGGTGGTGTTCTTTTCGTTTGTGGTTGCTCCCGCGATCTTTCGTACTTTTCCACCACCTGCGGTCGAAGCCGGGCGTGTCATCGGCGAGATCTTTCCCACCTACTACAAGATCGGCTACGGCTGTGGGGCCGTGTTGTTGATCACGACGCTGGTGCTGCTGGCCACGGCGGAGACGCGGATGTGGCTGGGAATGGGGACGCTGCTGGTCGCGGGAATGCTCGCGGCCACGGTGTACGCCGGCGGGATCATTCTGCCACGCGCCACCGAGCTGCGGCCGCAGATCCATGACCCGGCTGCCCCGGCCGCTGCGAAAGACGAGTTCGACCGCCTGCATCGCCGCGCCGTCACCTTGAACGGCGCGGTCTTGGTGGGCGGAGTGATGCTTACGGTGATCACCGCCAGCAGGTTGAAGTTTTAGGGCCTGCGGCCGGCGTCTTTGCGATAGGTCGCTCGCCGTTGGGTCGTTGTGGGCTGCCAAATCCGACAGGCTGCTAGGATAAGGAAGTCAAAATGCAAAAGGCAAAAGTAATCTTGGCTCCTTTCACTTTTGCCTTTTGACCTTTGACTCTCACCCCCGTGCGCGCCGTTCTCTTCGACTTGTTTGGAACCGTGGTGCACTTTGCGCCGCGAGCGCCTGCCGCTGCGGGCGGGTGGCGCGCCGCAATGGGGTGGCTGCGCGAGGCGGCGGCGCGCGAGCTGCCGGCGGTGTCCTTCGACGAATTGCTACCAGCGCTCCTGCAGGTCAGTGAAGAAATCGTGCGCCAGCGTCCGCCCGAGTACTTGGAGGTGCCGTCGCGCGAGCGCTTCCGGCGCGCCCTGGCGCGCGTCGGCGTCGACGCCTCGGACATTGCTGAGCGGCTGTCGTTGGTGCACATGGCGTACCTGGCCTCGACGACGTGTTTGCCGGCAGGACATGGCGGCGTCCTCGAGTGCCTGGCGGCGCGCTACCGTCTGGGTCTGGTTTCGAACTTCGATCACGGACCCACCGCGCGGCGCGTGCTGGCCACCCATGGCGTTGAGCGGTTCTTCAAAGTGATCCTTATCTCCGACGGCTTCGGTCGCCGCAAGCCGCATCCGGCAATCTTTCAAGCGGCTCTACACGACCTCGGCGTGCGCGCCGACGAGGCGGTCTATGTCGGTGACAGTGCGGCCGACGACATCGTCGGGGCCACCAACGCGCAGCTCGCGGGAATCTGGATCAACCCGAAAGGTGAGCTCTTGCCTCCGGACACACCGCAGCCGCGTGCGGTGATTCGCGCGCTCGAAGAGCTGCCAGCGTTGCTGGAGCAGTGGCCTGGAAGCAGTGACAAGTGATGAGTGACAAGTGGGAGGGGGGAACCTCGGTTCCGTCCCTCCCACAATGGCCGCTGCAGCCCTTTGGCTAGTGAAGACTCAAATGGTGAGTCTTGGACTCATCACTTGTCACTGGTCACTCATCACTTCCTTCATCACTTCTTCGGCGTCGGCGTCCCTGGCGTTGCCTGCGGCGTCGGGGTTCCGGGCGCCGGGGTTGATTTCAGCGTTGGGGTCTTTGCGCTCGCCGTCGGGGTTCCGGCACGTGGCGTTGCGACAACCGGAGCGGCGACGCCAGCGACCGGTGACGGCGTCACGCTGCCGGCATTTCCAGCCTCCGGTGCGCCGCCCGCGGCTTGCTCCGCGCCAGGCACTTGCCCGCCTGGTTGACCAGGCGCACCGGGCGCGGTCCCCGCGTGCAACGCGCCAGCGACGGCCCCGGCGGCGTTACCAGCGGCGGCACCCGCCGCACTCCCGGCGGCGGCACCGGCCGCACTGCCCGCCGCAGCACCCGCAGGCCCACCAACCGCGGCGCCAGCCGACGCACCGGCCGACGCGCCGGCGGCACCACCGGCTACGCCACCTGCGACACCCCCAACGGCGCCGCCAACCGCAGCGCCAACGTTGGCAGCCCCGCCGCCACCCATACCTGGAGCGATGATTGCCGGCGCTTGTCCGGGCGCTGCTTGCGCCGGGGCGCTACCGCCTCCGTTGGGTTGATTGATCGGGACCGCGCCGTTGGCCGCGGTCGCCGGCAACCGGCCACCTTTCGAGTCGGACAAGATCACGTTCACCAGATTGATCGGACACTGCGTCGCGGTGGTCGCCGCATCGATGTTGAATTGGCACCTGAACAGCCACGTATCCTGCTTGATCGGCTCGACGTCGGACATTGAGAGCACCAGTGCTCGCAGCGTCGTCGTGTTGCGAACCTTCGTTGAAAGGTTCTTTTGGAGGACGGGATTCACGTCGCACGCCGCGGCGTCGGCGCCGCCCATCGCCACTGACAAGCAGTTGGAGTCCCAGGCAAGATCGGTTTGCATGCCGGCAACCAATCCGCCGCCGCCAGTCAGGGACACCTCGACTTCCACCGAGTCTCCGGGATTCCCGCCGGTTGCTTGGATACTGACGGTGGCCGCGAACGCGGTGGACGGCCCGGTGGCGACGCACAAGAAACCGGCCAGGGCGAGGCTCAGGTAGAGAGCAGGAAGCGCAGTCGCAGGTGATACTCTTCTCATCGTTCAAATCCTCCTTGGATGTCTGACTCGAGAACGCCGGCAACCATACCATGCGAAATCGCCGGAGGACAGTCGTGCGATCGGGAGGGCGGAGCCGTTAGCTGAAGGGGCTGTCCCAAAAATCAGACGAGACAACAGACGACAGACAGAAGACGACAGACGAAACGCAAAACCGGCAGGGATTTCGGTCTGTTGTCTGTCATCTGTTGTCTGTCGTCCCCCGGGTTTTGAGACAGCCTCTAAGACCCGCGGGCGCGCCCACTTTCGACTGCCGCGGGCTTCTGGCAATCTGGCGCGCAAGGAGGAGCCGCATGAAGTACGGACTGATGATGTTTGCCGCCGACTACGCCATCCGCGTCGATGATCTGGCACGCGAGGCGGAGGCCCGCGGGTTTGAATCGTTGTGTCTGCCCGAGCACACGCACATCCCTGCCAGCCGACGCAGTCCGTGGCCTGGCGGTCCCGAGCTGCCCAAAGAGTACTGGCACACACTCGATCTGTTCGTGGCGCTGACGGCGGCGGCCGCGGTGACCACGACGCTCAAGGTAGTCACCGGTATCTGCTTGCTGGTCGAGCGCGATCCGATCACCACGGCGAAGGAGGTCGCCAGCCTCGACCTGCTGTCCAATGGCCGCGTCATCTTCGGCATCGGCGGCGGCTGGAACGCCGAGGAGATGGAGAATCACGGCACCAACTTCGCGACGCGCTGGCAGTTGCTGCGCGAACGCGTCGAGGCGATGAAGAAGATCTGGACCGAAGATGTCGCCGAATATCACGGCGAGCTCGTCGACTTCGACCCCATCTGGTCGTGGCCCAAGCCGGTACAGAAGCCGCACCCACCCATCCTCCTGGGCGGCCATACGGCGAAGACCCTGGAACGCGTCGTCGACTACTGCGACGGCTGGCTGCCGATCGGCGGCCGCGCCAGCGACCTCGTTCCCAAGATCAAGCAGTTGCACGCCTTGGCCGAGAAGAAGGGCCGTGATCCACGCACCATTTCGGTCTCCGTCTTCGGCACTCCTCCCGACGAGCAGGCGATCCAGCAGTACCGCGACGCCGGCGTTGAGCGCGTGACCTTCGGATTGCCGTCGGCGTCGCGTGACACGGTGCTGCCGCTCATGGATCGGTACGCGGCGTTCGTGCAGCGCCTCGGGGGCTGAAAGGCTTGAGGGCTTGAGGGTTTGGGGGCTGGGAGCTGATCAGCGCACCTCCAGCCTACACGCCCGCACGCCCTCAAGCCCCTCCCGGTCTCAATTTCTCTTGACACATACGCGCCGGCCGCATAACCAACGCACAGCTTTCCGAAGGGGGACTTCCCGAATGCAACGTGCAACAGCCTGGTGGGCGACCACCGTTCTCGTCTGCAGTTTCGCTGCGGTCCATACACTGGTGACGCCGGTGGCGGCGCGTGCCGACGCCTGCGTTGGCGACTGCGGCGGCGACGGGACTGTCACCATCGATGATCTGATTAAAGGTGTGAACCTGGCGCTCGGCAACACGGGCGGCGATCCGTGCCCGAGCTTCGACCTCAATGACGATGGGATGGTCACGGTCGACGAGATCATCAAAGGAGTGAACGCGGCCTTGAGCTCCTGCACGGCGGTTCCGTCGGCAACGCCGACCACGATACCGACGGCGACAGCGTCGCCGACGCCGGCGGGAGTGATCGCGCTGTTCAACGCCGATGCGAGCAACCCGAACAATCCGTTCCCCAGCGATCGCTTGTTGGACGCCACCGGGCACGTCGCGTTGCCGCCCGCCTATCTGACCGCGTCGATCCCAGCCGGCAGCAAGTACAACTCGGTACGCAACGTCGGCGTCAAGACGGCGTCGCAGCTGTCGGCGTTGGACGGTTTCGGTACGTTCACGCCGCTCCGTATTCGCTTCAGCCGGCCCATGGTGGCCGACGCCGGCGGCAGTCCCCACGGTGTCATGGTCCTGGAATACAACAATCTGGGCGCGCTCCCGGCGCCGATTACCACGTCGGCGTATGGCCCGGATTCCAGCATCGAAATACAGCCCATCGTTCCCCTCAAGCCAAAGACCACCTACGCAGTCGTGGTCACCACTGATCTCACCGATGTCGATGGGGATCATGTCAAACCCTCGCCGGACTTCGCGCAGCTACTCGCTGGAACCGGTCTCAGCGCTGATCAGGCAGCGTGGCGCGCAAAATTGCTGCCGGTGATCACCTTCATGAAGTCGGCGTTCGGCGTCGACACCGATGGCCTTGCCTTGGTCGACGTCTTCACGACCCAGCACACCACCGATGATCTGGAGGCCATTCAACACCGTTTGACCACGGGCGACCTAGTGCCGGGCGCCCCGTGCTTCGAGAACTGCCCGATCAAAAATCTTGAGACCGGCATCTTCCCGGAAAACACCCAAGGCTACAAAAACCTCATCGGCAGCGACACCTCGACGAACGTGGACAAGGTCGCCATCGGCGTCTTCGACTCGTACGACTTCCGCACCGGCGTGGATGGCCACTTCGACGCGGGATACGTCAACGGACCCGCGGTGCCGCCCAAGGTGAACCATCTCGATTTCTACATGACGATTCCCAAGGCGCCGATGCCGCCCAACGGCTATCCGATCGCGATTTACGGTCACACTCTTGGGGGCGACGGGACCGAGGTGGGATTGATCTCGACCCTCGACGCCACCATTCCGGTTGTGACGATCGCCATCTCCGACGTGGATTTCGGGATGCGCGGCAGTCAGATCCAGTTCTTCGCGTTCAACAATGTCGCGACACTCCGCGAGAATTTTCGCCAGTCAGTTGCCGATTACCTGCAAGAAACGAAGATGGTCGAGAACGCGCACGCGGCGGGGATCCCGCCATTCGACATCATCGACCCAAACAACATGCTCTACCTCGGAGCGTCGTTGGGTGGGATCATGGGCGGGATGTACATGGCGGTGGAGCCCGACGTGAAAGTCGGCATGCTCAGCGTCCCGGGCGGCGGATTGACCAACATTCTCGACACGCCGGAAATTGGCAGTTTGCTCAAGCCGCTGATCACGCTGGTGGTAGGCGTCACCCTCGATGACCCGTACTTCGCGCAGTTCTTTCACGGCTTCCAGCAGACGGCACAGTGGGCCATCGATGCTGGCGACCCGATCAACTACGCGTCGCACATCATCGTCCCCGGCGCCCAGTTGCCTGGCGTGCCGCTCAAGCACCTTTTTATGCAGGAAGGTTACATCGACACCATCGTCGGCAACCGTGCCGCCGAGGACCTGGCCCTGGCAATGCAGTTGCCCGATCTCAATGTCACGCAAGGGTGCACGAACCCCAGTGGCTGTAGTGGCATCTGGCGCTTCGTGATGACCGACTATGGACAAAACGAGACCGACGGCCACTATGTGACGCTGAGGGTTCCACAAGCCACCCAGCAAGCGTTCGACTACCTGACCAGCCTGGGCACGGTTGTCGACAACGCCAATCCGTAAAGAGGAGCTCCCGTGATGCAGCGTCTGACACCATGGTCGGCGGCGACCGTACTCGTCTGTAGCTTGACCCTTTGCACGCTAACCTTCTTGTCGCCGGCGGTGGCGGCTCCCTGCGTCGGTGACTGCGGCGGCGACGGCACGGTGACCGTCGACGATCTGGTCAAGGGCGTCAATCTCGCGCTCGGTAACGCCGGGGCCGATCCATGTCCGAGCTTCGATTTCAACGGGGATGGCTCGGTGACCATCGACGAGATCATCATGGGTGTGAATGCCGCGTTGAGCTCGTGCACCGCGGTAGCGACGGCAACGCCGACGGTACCCCCAACCGTAACGCCGAAACCGACGCCGGTGGAGGTGATCGCGCTTTTCAACGCCGACGCCAGCAATCCGAACAATCCGTTTCCCAGCGACCGCCTCCTCGATGCCACCGGGCATGTCGCGCTGCCCCCCGCCTATCTGACGTACGCAATTCCGCCGGCCAGCAAGTACAACGCGGCACGCGCGCTCAGTACCAAGATCGCATCGCAGCTGACGGCGCTGGACGGCTTCGGTACGTTCTCGCCGATCCGCCTCCGCTTCAGCCGTCCAATGGTGATCGACGAGGGCGAAAACCCTCAGGGCATCTGGGTCCTCGAGTACAACGACCTGGCGGCGCGCCCCGTGCTGGTCAACGCAACCGCGTACGAGCCCGATTCCAGCATTGAATTGCAGCCGATTCTGCCGCTCAAACCGAAGACCACGTACGCCGTCGTGGTCACTAGTGACGTCACGGACGTCGACGGCAACCACGTGAAACCATCGCCAGACTTTGCCAAGCTGCTTGCCGGGACCGACCTCAGTGCGGACCAGGCAGCGTGGCGCGCCAAGCTGCTGCCCGTGATCAGCTTCGTCAATGATGCGTTCAAGATCGAGAGCAGCTCGGTCGCGTTGGTTGACGTGTTCACAACCCAGCACACCACCGATGATCTGGAGGCCATCCAGCATCGCTTGAATACCGGTGCTGACCTCGTACCGGGATCGCCGTGCTTCGCGAATTGCGCCCTCAAGAACTTCGAGACCGGCATCTTCCCGGAGAACACGCAGGAATACCGCGACCTCATCGGCAGCTTCAGCTCGCCGAACGTGTCGGCGGTTGCCATCGGCGTCTTCGATTCCTACGACTTCCGTACCGGCCCAAAGGGTTCCTTTGATCCGCGCTTTGTGAACGGCCCCGATGTTCCCGGCGTCAACCATCTCGACTTCTACATGACGCTTCCCAAGGGTCCGAAGCCGCCCAACGGGTATCCGATCTCAGTTTTCGGTCATGGCCTGGGTGGGTCCGGACGCGATGTCGGGGAGATCGGTGCGTTGGACACCAGCGCACCAGTGGTCGGGATCGCCATTTCGGCGGTGCAAGAGGGCCTGCGCGGCAATGTGGTCGACTTCTTCGTGCTCGACGACATTGCGACGACGCGTGAGAACTTTCGGCAGTCGGTGGCCGACTTCCTGCAGTTGACCAAAATGGTCGAGAACGCGCATGCCGCCGGCATCCCCCCATTCGACACGATTGATCCGCAGAGCATTCTCTATCTCGGCGGTTCGCTCGGCGGGATCATGGGGACGATGTACATGGCAGTGGAGCCTGACGTGCAAGTGGGTCTCCTCAGCGTTCCCGGCGGCGGATTGACCAACATCCTGGACTCGATCGACATTGGCGGGCTCTTGCAGCCGCTGATCGGGCTGTTGTCGGGCGTGCAGTCGAACGACCCCTTCTTCCCCCAGTTTTTTCACGGCTTCCGGCAAACGGCACAGTGGGGCATCGACAGCGGCGACCCGATCAACTACGGCCCGTACATCGTTACGCCGGGCGCCCAGTTGCCCGGCGTGCCACCGAAGCGCATCCTGATGCACGAAGGCATCGTCGACAGCACCGTGCCGAATCGTACCACCGACGACCTGGCGCTGGCGATGCGCCTCCCCGATCTCAACGCCTCACATGGTTGCCGGAATCCGGACGGCTGCAGTGGGATCTGGCGCTTCGTGATGACCGACTATGGCCAGGACGAGACCGGAGGACATCCGGTGACCATCAAGGTGCCGCAGGCGACGCAGCAAGCGTTCGACTATCTGACCAGCTTCGGCACGGTCGTGGATGACGTGCATCCGTGAGCCAGCGAATGGTCGAGACAATCTAGGACGAGCGGGGCACGCCTCAGACCAACGAGCGTATGGTCGCGCCTCGCGCTGATGGGCGGATGGCTGTTCGCAGATGGCAGATGGTTCCGCGTGATAGCCGCCTGTCGGACTTGGAACTCCCTAGCGACGCAACGCGGAGCGGCCCATAGAAAAGACGCCGACCGCAGGTCCTAGTGGGGCCCTGTGGCTCCTGATGCTTCCGGCGTTGGTAATGGCGTGGCGCCGCTCCCGGCAATAACGCTCTTACATGCCGGCGCAAGCTCCCTCTCATGGGCCTTGAGGCACTTGACGAAGTGACCGCGTTCGTGGCCGGTATCCTTGCAGAACTTCTGAATGTCGGGCTGACACGCCTGGCGGCGCGCGGCGCGGTCGCCCGCCGCGGCTTGCACGCTAACCTTGCATGGTGCGGACAGCTCCGCGCTGTGCGCCTGGAGGCATTGCAGGACATGCCGTCGATCGTGCCGCACGCCCGGGCAGAACCGCTGCGCGTCCGCCGCGCATGGACCCTTGATGTCGGCGGCGGCTCCCGGGCGCGCGCGTGCCGTGAGCAACAGGAGCAGTGCCGCGAGTCGCACCGCGAGATTCCACGATTTCATATGCACCTCAGAATCGATCGAGGGCTTGAGGGCTTTTAGATTCAAGCCCTCAAGCCCCCAAGCTTCAAGCCTCAAGCCTCGGCTTCATCACCGCGAGCATCGTGGCATGCAGGCGGCCGTTCGATGCCAGCGTCTGCTCGCCGTAGAGGTCGAATGGATCGTTGGCAAAGTCGCTGACCCTGCCGCCGGCCTCGGACACGATCAAACTCGCCGCCGCCGTATCCCATGGTTTGAGACGCCACTCCCAAAAGCCGTCGACCCGCCCGGACGCGACGTAGCACAGGTCGAGCGCCGCTGAGCCGGCCCGGCGTACGTCGCACGCCCGCTGCAGAAAGTCGGCGACAAACTCGAGGTAGAAGGCCGCGTGCGTGCGCCGGTCGTATGGAAATCCCGTGGCCAACAACGCCTCCTCCAGATTGCTGACCTCCGAGACGGCAATCGGTTCGCCGTTCAAGGTGGCGCCGTGGCCGCGGCGGGCAAACCAGGTCTCATCGCGAACGGGATCGTGGACAATACCCAACTGCAACTCGGCACCGTACGCCAGCCCGAGCGCAACGCAGAACTGCGGGTGGCCGTGCGCGAAGTTCACCGTGCCGTCGAGCGGGTCGAGATACCACGCATAGCGATCCGCCGGCGGACGCGCCGGGCTGATTCCGGCCGACGCCTCCTCCGCAACGATCAGGTGATCGGGAAACGCCGCGCGCAGACGTTCGACAATCAGGGCTTCGATCTCGCGATCCGATTCGGTAACCAGGTCGACCGGGCCTTTGTATTCGACCCGCTTACTACCGCGCCAGACGGCGCGCAGCCGCTCCCCCGCCTCAGCCACCGCGGTGCGAGCGACTGCTTCAAACGTCTCCATCCCCGCGAGGCCTCTCACAACTGACATGCTGACGCAAGATGGAACGAATCTTCCCTATTCTTCTTTCGTGCTTTCGAAATGTCGTGCTTTCGTGATTCTCTGACGGTGGGGGGCGGTTGACCACGTTGCCAGCAGGCGATAGGCAGCGCCGGTGATGGACAATGGCATCGATGCCGACGGACACGTGTTCGAGCCACGGGATATCCTGGGAGCGCTCCCCGGTGGGTCGCTGCTGACTTCCAAGTCCCGACAGACTGCACGAAGAGGAGGAGAAATGTCTTCAAGAAGAGCGCATCGATTGTCGAAGGCGGATTTCGAACGTCTGCGCGTCGCCACCGGCCGAGTAGCGGTCGATCCGGATGTCCCCCTGTTTGCTCCATCGAGCATCACCTGGCGTATCAACCGCGAGGCGGCAATCCTGGCCGGCGGCGGGGTGGCGCTGTTACTCCAGGTGGCGCACCCCCTGGTCGCCGCGGGGGTGGTAGCGCACAGCCGCTTCCGCACCGAGCCGTTGCAGCGACTCAGAAATACCCTCGAGCTCATGCTGACCATCGTGTTCAGCGACGCTGGCGATGCGATCGCCGCCATCCGCGAAATCGAGCGGCGGCATGGCCGGGTGCGCGGGACACTCGAGACCGATATCGGCCGCTACCCACGCGGTACGCCCTACAATGCGAATGACCCGGAGCTGATGTTCTGGGTGCTGGCCACACTCGTGGACACTGCGCTGCGTGTCTATGAGATGCTCATCGCACCCCTGGATGCCGCGGACAAGACGGCCTACTACGAGGAATCCAAAATAACCGCCCGACTGTTCGGGATTCCGGAAGCGACGGTCCCGCACACCTGGCGCGACTTCCAGCACTACATGAACCGCATGATCAATGGCGACGCGCTGGCGGTCGGGCCTGCCGGCGAAGAAATCGCCGCGTCGATCGTCGACCCGCCGCTCGTTCCGGGCCTGAAGCAGGTGTTGCAGCTCTCCAACATCTTCACGATCGGCTTGCTGCAACCGCCTTTGCGAGAGCGCTACGGCTATTCCTGGAGCGTCGTGCATGAAGCCGGTCTGACGGCTGCCGCGACGCTTGGTCAGCTGAGCATCCCCTGGCTTCCGAGCATCGCGCGCCTGATGCCGCAAGCGCGCGCGGCGATGGCGCGGCACTCCAGCACTGGCGACACACTCGAAGGAAAGCCCGCGGGCCGACGAGTGGCCGCCGTGCGAACGCACGGGTCGGTCGCCTGAGAAGGGAACGCGCGAGCTGACGCCGTATCCCAACCGGCAAGCTCGAAAGATTGGTGTGCCGTAGCGGCCTGTCGAGCTTGGAAATTCGCAGCGACCCAACGGGGAGCGGATCACAAAAGAGACGCCGGCGGCAGGCCCGCCACACTCGACCTGGCAGTGCAGAACGGTTAGCCTGACGGGCACTCTTGGAGGACCGCATGCCGAACCCCGCTGCGTTGAAAGAACGTGCTTTCGCCCGCGTCGATGCGCAACGCGACGCGCTGATCGACTTGAGTTTGCGGATTCACCGGACCCCGGAGCTGCGCTTCGCGGAGCATCGCGCCGCGGGGTGGTTGGTCGAATTTCTGGAACAGGCCGGCTATGCCGTCGAGCGTGGCGCGTATGGATTGCCGACGGCGTTCGCGGCACGCCTCGGTAGTGGCGCACCGCAAGTGGCCATCTTGTGCGAGTATGACGCCTTGCCCGGCATCGGTCACGCCTGCGGCCATAATATCATCGCCACTGCCGGCGCTGGTGCGGGCGCGGCGCTGGCCGCATTGATCGGTGAAACCGGCGGCAGCATCGTGGTCCTCGGTACGCCGGCGGAGGAGGGCGGTGGTGGCAAGATCCTCATGGCCCGCAACGGGGCCTTTGACGATGTCGATGCGGCGATGATGGTGCACCCGGCCGGCGTGGACCTGCCGGCGATGCATGTGCTGGCGATCAGTGCCGTCGAGGTCGAGTACCGCGGCCGCGCCGCGCACGCGTCGGCCTCGCCGCACCATGGGGTCAATGCGCTCGACGCCCTGGTCACCGCATACAACGCCATCGCCCAGTTGCGCCAGCACATCCGGCCGACCGAGCGCATTCACGGCATCATCACGGATGGCGGGCAGGCTCCGAACATCGTGCCCGAACACGCGGCCGGCGTGTTCTACATCCGCGCGGCGACCGAGAAGCGGTTGGTGGCGCTGAAGGAACGGGTTGCCGCATGTTTCCGCGCCGGCGCCTTGGCGACCGGCGCGGAACTGACGATGCGCCGGCTCGATGAGGATTATTCCGACATGCTCACCAACCAGCCGTTGGCGGCGGCGTACGCGGCGAACCTGACGCGTTTGGGTCGCCGCAGCGATCCAGAGGTACCCGCCGCGGTGGCGGGTAGTACCGACATGGGCAATGTCAGCAAGCTGGTGCCGTCCATTCACCCGATGATCGCCGCGGCACCACCGAGCGTGCCGCTGCACTCCGTCGAGTTCGCCGCGTATGCGGCGTCGGAGCAGGGGCATCGCGCCGTTATCGACGGAGCCAAGGGGCTGGCGGCCACGGCGATCGATATCTTGTGCACGGCGGAGTTGCGCACTGCCATCCACGCCGCCTTCGCCGCCGATCAGGCGCGTGCCTAGGACCTGCGGTCGGCGTCATTTCTATGGCCCGCTCCCGTTGGTCGCTGCGGGCGGCCCGGGTGACACGGTCTGTGGCGGGTGCCTCTTGTATAGTTCGTCGCTGGTCCGGACTCGGTCGCCGTTGTCCAAATGATGGTGGCGGCAGGCCTCTGTGCCTGCCGAATTGGGTTTGAGCGAACGCCTTTCCTTGCCGCGGCGCCGCCGCTTCGATACATCGGCACGCGATGACCTCCCGCGTCCTGGCTGCACTGGTGACTGTTGCGCTGGCGCTGATGGCCGCAGGCGGCTGGGTGCAAAGCCGCGCCGACGACAGCTTGGAGCAGGTGCGCGCCCGCGGCCGCCTGCGGTGGGGCGGCGATGTGCAGGGCGGCGAGCCCTATGCCTTCCAGGATCCAAACGACGGCGCGCAGCTCGTCGGCTTCGAGGTCGAGATCGCCGCGAGCCTGGCGCAACGGCTCGGTGTGCGCGCCGAGTTCGTGCAAAACGATTGGTCCAACCTCATCCCGTCGCTGGAGCGTGGCGACTTCGACATCATCCTCAATGGTCTCGAAGTGACTGCTGCACGGCGCGCACGGATCGCCTTCAGTCGCCCATACTATGCCTTCACCGAAACCCTCATAGTGCGACGTGAGGATCCGGCACACGGCCTGGCGGACCTGCGCGGCCAGCGCGTCGGCACGCTCAGCGGCTCATTGGCGTTCGACATCCTGAATGCCGCGGACGTGGAAGTCGTCCTCTACGAAGGGGTGGAGGAACCGTACCTCGATCTGGAGCAGGGCCGACTGCGCGGTGTGGTGCTCGATAACATCATCGCCGATCGCTACGGCCTCAGCCGCCCGGGGTTGCGCGCCGCGGCAACGGTGGGGGAGGGCGTCTACGCCGTGGGCCTGCGGCCGGGGGACACGTCGCTGCTCCACGCCGTCGACGAGGCGATCGGCGCCATGCAGCAAGACGGAGCGCTGCGCGCCATTCTGGCGCGCTGGAACCTGTGGAACGACCGGCAGCAGAGCCTCGCGGCCACCCTGGTGGCGCCGGCGGCGGCGCGCGGTCGCGGCTTCACTGCGACGCAGCTCCTATTGTTTGTGCGCGGTGCAGCTTTTACGGTGGTGATCTCGACGCTCGCCATGCTGCTGGCGGTTGTCGGTGGGCTGGCGCTCAGTGTCTCGCGCCGCTACGGCGGCAGCGGGTTGCGTACGGCAGCGGCGTTGTACGTGGAAGTCTTCCGCGGCACGCCGCTGCTGCTGCAGCTGTATGTCCTGTACTACGGCCTGGCCCCGGTGCTGACACTCAAGCCCCTGACGGCGGCGATCGTCGGGCTGGGTATGAACTATGCCGCCTACGAAGCGGAGCTGTACCGTGCCGGCATGCAAGCCGTGCCCGTCGGGCAGACCGAAGCGGCGCTATCGCTCGGCATGTCGCGCGCCTTGAGCTTGCGCCGCATCGTGCTGCCGCAGGCGCTGCGCATCGCCCTGCCGGGGATTGCCAACGACTTCATTGCCTTGCTGAAGGATTCGTCGCTGGTATCGGTGATCACCGTGGTCGAGTTGACCAAGCAGATGACGATCACGGCGGTGGATGTGCGTGGCTGGATGGTTCCAGGACTGGTGTGTGCGGCGCTCTATCTTGGCATGAGCTATCCGCTGTCGCGCCTGGCCCGCCGCCTCGAACGCCGCCTGTCGCCGGTGCCCTCGTGAGGCCAATGGACTGCGGGAGAGTAGCCGCCCCAACGGGGCGACCAGCCGATAGCCCGGGGCAACGCCCCGGGCCTGGGGTTTGGATGTCAGCGGCAGTCAGCTTCACGCCATCGTCACCGGGGGCTCAAGCCCTCGGCTCAAAAGGCCAAGCCGGCTTGAGCCGGCTCCCCTCGCCTCCCGCCGGACATGCGGGATTTGAGTCAGTTTCCGTCGTGGTTACGAAGCCTGCGAGTGCTTGCGCAGCTGCTGGGTGTTCCGTGCACCAGCAACTGCGTCCGCCGGTTTACAGCCCGGTTCACCGGGCTTTCTTTCATTCAGCCGCGGGTTTCAGCCCTCGGCGGCGGTCGATCTGGACACGCAGCAACCTCCAAACCCCAGGCTCGGGGCAACGCCTCGGGCTCGTAGATGGCGGACACATCTAGCGATGGTCACCGGCACGCTCATGAATGCCGCCCCAGTAGTCTGCGTGCGCGGCTTGCGAACGCGACGCGGCGCGACGGAGGTGCTGCGCGGCATCGACCTGAGCGTTGCTCGCGGTGAGGTCGTGGCGGTCATCGGGCCCTCGGGTGGTGGAAAGTCGACGTTGCTACGCGGACTCAACTACTTGACCCCGTTCAACGCTGGGACCGTGGAGATCGCTGACCAACAGCTGCGGCCGGGCATGAGCGAGCGCCGCGATGCCGCGGCACTGCGTGCGGTGCGGCTGCGCGCCGGCATGGTCTTCCAAGGGTTTCACCTCTTTCCGCATCTGACGGCGATCGGCAACGTCATGGAAGCCCCGCGGCGGGTGCTCGGTCTCGACGCCGCAGCGGCGCGCGCGCGTGCGGCACAGCTGCTGGCGCGTGTTGGTCTGGCGAGCCACGCAGACGCCCACCCGCACACGCTCTCCGGTGGCCAACAGCAGCGTGTGGCAATTGCCCGCGCCCTCGCCATGCAGCCGCAGGTGCTGCTGCTCGACGAGCCGACGTCGTCACTCGATCCGCAATTGGTTGGTGAGGTCCTCGCGGTGTTGGCCGATCTGGCCGCCGCCGGCCAGACGATGCTGATCGTCACCCACGAAATGGGCTTCGCCCGCCGCGTCGCGCATCGTGTGCTTGTGCTGGTGGCCGGCGAGATCGTCGAGAGCGGCAGCGCCGCGGCGGTCCTCGATGACCCGCAGCATCCGACGACGCGCGTATTCCTGGGCAGACAGCGCGCCTGAGGATTGAAGAGAATCACGAAAGCATGAGAGGGCGAAAGCACGAAAAAAATGAGAATGGGATGCTCATTTCCCCCTTTCGTGATTTCGAAATTTCGTGTTTTCGTGATTCTCCGAGGGGTTCGTCAGGTCTTTCGATGTCAGAATCGTGATTCGATGTCGATCCGGAGCCGGTTCATTCGACATTACAACGGAACCACCCACGACGTGGCTTGTGGGTGGAGCGATATCGTGGAGAATCTGCCTGTGGAGTTCGGGCAAAGGTCAAGAAGGAGCGAGCGATGAGCGGGGTCCGGGTACTGGTTGGCACACGCAAGGGTGCATTCATTCTGGCGTCGGACGGCAAGCGCGAACGCTGGGAGGTCAGCGGTCCGCACTTTGCGGGGTGGGAGATCTACCATCTCAAGGGATCGCCGGCTGACCCCAATCGCCTGTACGCATCGCAGAGCAACGCGTGGTTCGGACAGCTGATCCAGCGTTCCAACGACGGCGGGACAACCTGGGAACCGGTGGGGAACCAGTTCGTGTACGATGGGGTGCCCGGCACGCATCAATGGTACGACGGCACGCCCCATCCGTGGGAGTTCAAGCGTGTCTGGCACCTCGAGCCCTCGCTCACCGATCCGGATACGGTCTATGCCGGCGTGGAAGACGCCGCCTTGTTTCGCACCGCCGACGGCGGCCAGACATGGCAGGAGCTCCCCGGTTTGCGCAAGCACGGCTCCGGGCCCTCCTGGCAGCCAGGTGCCGGCGGCATGTGCCTGCATACGATTCTGCTCGACCCGAGCCGGCCCGAACGGATCTTCATCGCCATCTCGGCGGCGGGTGCGTTTCGCAGCGACGACGCCGGTAAGTCCTGGCGGCCGATCAACAGGGGACTGAAGTCCGAAAGCATTCCCGATCCGAATGCCGAGGTCGGTCATTGCGTGCATCGTATTGCGATGCATCGGTCGCGCCCCGGCACCCTGTTCATGCAGAAACACTGGGACGTCATGCGCAGTGATGACGCCGGTGAGCACTGGGATGAGGTCAGCGGCAACTTGCCGACGGACTTCGGCTTCCCGATCGACGTGCATGCACACGAGCCGAACACCGTGTACGTCGTCCCCATCAAGAGCGACTCGGAGCACTATCCGCCCGAGGGCAAGCTGCGCGTCTACCGCAGCCGTAGCGGAGGTCACGAGTGGGAGGCGCTGACGAACGGCCTGCCGCAACGTGATTGCTACGTCAACGTGCTACGTGACGCGATGGCCGTCGACGCGCTCGATCGCTGCGGAATGTATTTCGGCACGACGGGCGGGCAGGTGTATGCATCATCGGATGCTGGCGATCGCTGGGCTCCGATCGTCCGCGATCTGCCGCCGGTGCTCTCCGTCGAGGTGCAGACACTGACATGAGTGGATCACGAGATGATCTCAGCGCAGGTGCGCCGCGGCCAATGACAGCACTCCACCTGACATGCTGGCAATCCGCCGAAGCACTCTCACCCCTGGCCCCTCTCCCACTCTTGGGAGAGGGGGCCAGGGGCTGACGGTGGTTGGGAACCAGCAACCAGAAACCCAAGCCCAGAAACCACCCCGGAGTTCTTTCGCGCATGATCCGCATCGTCCTGCCCGCGCATCTGCGCAAGCTGGCGCACGTCGACCGTGAGGTCGCGCTCGAGGTCGCGGCGCCGGTTACGCAGTGCGCTGTCCTCGACGCGCTCGAGGCGCGGTATCCGATGCTGTGTGGGACGATTCGTGACCACGTGACCAAGCGGCGCCGGCCGTATGTGCGCTTCTTTGCGTGCGAGGAAGATCTGTCGCACGAACCGCCGGATACGCCGCTGCCCGATGCGGTGGCCAGCGGGACGGAGCCGTTTCTGATCGTCGGCGCCATGGCCGGCGGCTAGGACCTGCAGGGCCAGCGGCCGGCGTCCTTCTTATGGGCCGCTCCTCGTTGGGTCGCTAGAAAGTTCCAAGCAAGATAAGCAAAGTACGGAGAAGAATGATGACGTTGAGCAATGCAAGAAGCAGCGGGGGGGTGGGACCGAGCACGTCGATGACCTATGCGCTGTGGATCGTCCAGGGGCTGCTGGCGCTGCTCTTTGTGTTTGCCGGTGTGATGAAGCTGGTCATGCCGATCGCCGACATGACGAAGGAGATGCCGCTGCCGGGCGCCTTCCTGCGGTTCATTGGTGTCGCCGAGACGCTCGGGGGACTCGGCTTGATTCTTCCCGGCCTCACCGGCATTCGCCCTGGCCTGACCCCATTGGCCGCGGCGGGATTGGTGATCATCATGGTCGGCGCGACGGTGTTGTCGTTTTCGGCTGGCGGGGCCGTGGCGGCGCTGATCCCGTTGGTAGTGGGGATGCTCTTGGCTTTCGTCGCATACGGCCGCTGGCGCCTGGTGCCGTAACGCGGGTGGCCTCGCCGTAATTCGCACGCAGGGTGCCGTTCCAAGTGCGCGCCGCGAGGGATGTGTGTGCTACGTGGAGCTTCGCGGCGGCTCGCACCGTGTCTGGCCTCTCTGCGGCCGCGCGTGGCGCCGCGGAGCTTGATGAGCAACCACGTCCCGCATCGACATTACCGGTGCGCACCAGAACCCAGCCGCCCTTTCCGCGGCGGGGGAACCTTGCCGCCGCTACGGCGAGCTTCACTGAGGCCGATGGCAATGGCTTGCTTCCGGCTCGTCACCTTCCTTCCCGACTGTCCGGAGCGCAGCTCGCCGCGCTTCATTTCGTGCAGCGCACGCTCCACCTTCTCGCCGGCTTTCTTGCCGTAGCGCGGCTTGCGTTGCGTCGACTTGGTGCTGGGCATAGCGGTCTCCCTTCCTGAATCCGATGTGGTCGCCGCATGACCAGGCATCTGGTGCGCAGGCTACCTGCTATGCGCCGAGCAAAGGACAGACCAGCAGGTCAACGACAATCCGACCAGTGCGAAAGGTACAGGGTGAAGCCGCGCGCTCGGCAATGGTTACAAGAGTTGCCGCAAGGCCAGTAACCGCAGGGACCAGAGCGTGGGCTGCTATCCACAGATTCACGCCGATCTATGCAGATGAGACCTTGCCATCAGCCATCTGCGTTAATCTGCAAACATCTGCGGATCACTTCGCCGCCGGCGCACCCGCGACGGGACGATCGGCGGCGATGTACCACGTGCCCTTCCGTTTGACCCAGATGTCGACGTAGTGTCCCTGGAGCGCCGGCCGGACTTGTCCCTGTGCATCGCGGGCGCCGGTCACCTCGTAGGAGGCGTCGGCGACCGCGACGTCGGGGGTGATGAAGCGAATGCCGGTGACCGTCTGTTGCGAGCGGGTATCTTTTAGATCGCCGGCGAAGCGCTGCTCGAAGTCCTTCCAGATGGCCGTCCGCCCCGCCACGACGCGTCCGTTCGGCTCGACGTGATCCGCGTCGTCGGTCCACACCATCGCCAGTTGGGCACTATTGCCCTTGTTCCAGGCGGCATCGTACTCCGTGTACAGCTCCCGAATCGCCGCCGCATCGTCCTTTTGGGCCGCCGCATCTTCGGCGCGCACCGTGGCTGCCATGCAGATCATTGCCGCAAACACCCAGATCATTTTCATCATCACATCCCTCGTCGTCTGAAGACTGACAAATGCAAGGTCTCGTCTGGCCCGAGGGTGTATCATGCGGACGGAGATCTCACCACGAAGGACACGAAGATCACGAATGGAGGAATTGAAGAGTCCTTTCTGGGGATTCCTCTCTCCCTTCGTGAGCTTCGCGCTCTTCGTGGTTTCACTCCTCCGCGCTCATTGGCCCCCGGTGCGCAAGGACGCGGCGGCGTTGCATCAGCAACATGCACTTCATGCAGGTCTCCTCCTGCCGCTGTTGATCGCCTCGGGCTCCGTTTCTCCCTCAAAATAGGCCATGGAGAAAGATGGCGGAGCCCTCCACCGGGCATCATCATCGCTGACCGCTCCGAACGCAGTGCCGGTAGAAGGCATCAGCGGCGGGTGAAACACAGTGACCAGTGACGAGTGATGAGTGACGAGCAAAAGGAGATTCCGATCTTGCTTGTCACTCGTCACTGGTCACTCGCCACTGGTCATTGCAACCGCTAGTTTACCCCAATCGCTTGACCGCCAAACCACAAAGCCTGTAAGTCGATGCGTACCGTGGCGCCACCCCGCGTTGGCGCCGCGTCATTGTGAGGACGATGTCGTCGGATAGGCATATCGCCATTGCCGAGACCGCGGCGGAGAAGCAGGCGGTCTACCGCTTCCGCTACAAGGTCTACGTCGAGGAGATGGGGCGCTATCGGAGCACTGCCGATCATCAGCAACGTGTTCTGGTTGAACCGTGCGATGCGCACAGCCGGATCTTTTATGCCACCGAGGACAGCGAGGTGGTGGCGACGACGCGTCTTACCTGGGGTGGTGATGCGCCTTTGCCGACGCGCATGATCGCGCAGTACGATCTGCTCCCGTTTCTCGCCGAGTTGCCCGCAACGGCGCTCGCGGTGGGCGAGCGTGGCATGGTTGTGCCGCGCCTGCGCGGCAGCGATCTCTTCTTGCGGCTGCTGGGTGCTTCGCTGCGCTTCGTCAATGAGCAGCGCATTCAACTCTGGTTCGGCGACTGCGAACCCCACTTGTTGAATCTCTATCTCGGCCTCGGCTTCCGGACCTACTCCAAGAAGAACGTCAACAGCGCCGAGGCCGGTTATCTCATCCCCATCGTCTTCGTGCCGGAGGACCTCGCCTATCTACGCTACCTCCACTCGCCGTTGCTCGCGTATCTGCGGGACTTCGGCGCCGAGGCCCGAATTCCGGCGTGCATTGTGCGCATCACGGCTGCAGGCAGCGCGGTGATGAGTCGTCGCTTGGTGGCGTCGGCGGCCTACTGGGGCGAGGTGCACGGCGCGCTCAGCGAGATCGAGGGAACCCGCCTCTCGGCGCTGGACGGGTTCACGGAGGCGGACGCGGCGCGCTGTTTGGAAAAAAGCACGATCATCGAGTGCCGCGCCGGCGACCATCTGCTCAAGAAGGGCGGCGTTGCCCGCAATTTGTTTGTCGTCCTCGACGGCACCCTCGAGGTGCGCGACGGCGAGACCCCGGTGGCGGTGCTCCGTCCGGGCGACGTCTTCGGCGAGACGGCCTTCCTCCTGGAGCGGCCGCGCTCAAAAGACGTCTACGCGGCGACCGATGGCGTGCGCGTGCTCAGTCTCAGCGAAGCCACGGTGCGCGAGTTGATCAAAAGCGACCCGACGATCGCCGCGCACCTGCTGCTCAATATTTCGAAGATGTTGTGCTTCCGGCTGCTCAAGGCGCAGTAGCGCTGCGGGCGGCGTCCTTTCTATGGGCCGCTCCCCCCTTCGAGGAGCCTCAGGACAGGATTGGTCGCTGCGGAGTGCCACGTCCGTACCGCTGCGGGCTCCGGATGGTACAGGGGGACGATGCGGAAAGAGTTTGTATGAGAGCTGCGCATCGAGCTAGTCGGACTTCGCCTCGAACTGCGCCGCGGTGTTCACGGTCGGCGTCGAGAAGGTTGCGCCCCAGCAGGCGCCGGACGAGGTCTTGAGCTGTGCGACGACGCTCGGATTCTGCAGCAAAGGGAGCGGCGCGAATGCCGGGCTGTTCCTCGCCTGCACCCGCACTCTGGCGTTCAGCGGGATGGTCCCGGCGGTGAGCGACACGTGAGTGATGCCGTCGGGTGCCCCGGTCCGGCTTCGGAACGTCCACCCCATCGCTCGGGCTGTCCAAACTCCGCCACTGCTGACTGACGGCGAGCCCGTCAGGGCGAGCGTATACGTGTCGGGCCCGGTCTGGTCATAGATGCACAGCTGGAGCACCTCGTCACCGGTCGGGTCACCGAACGCCGCGAGCGGCACCACCGTTCCCTTGCCCCAGCGGAACTGTGCCGAATTCCTGCCCGCCAGCGTTCGCATGAGCAACGATGCGCCCATCGTCACATCCGGCGGCGTACACGCGGGCGACGGAGCAATCGGATGTATGCAACTGCCTGCCGCATCACACAGATCCGACGTGCACAGGCTGCCATCATCCGCACAGGTTGTCCCCGCCGGCTGAAACGCACAGGTGACGCTGCAACAATCGCCGGGCATGCCGTTGGCCGCGCCGTCGTCGCATTGCTCGCCCGGATCGAGGTTTCCGTCACCGCAGACCGCTGCCGGGATCGATGCCGTGTAGGTGAATTTGTCCGCGGCGGTCCTGGCGCTCGTGCCACCGATGGTCTCAACCGTAACGTGAACCGTGTCGGTCGCCTCTCCGGCAGGTGACACCGCCGTGATCGACGAATCGTCGTTTACCGTGAATCCGGCCGGGCTTTCCCCGAAGTTGACGCCGCTGACCTCGATGAAGTTGGCGCCTGTGATCGTGACCAGGGTCCCACCGTCGACAGTCCCGCTGTCCGGGCTGAGGCCCGACACTGCCGGGGCAGCGATGAATGTGAATTGATCCGCTGCGCTCGCCGCGCTCGTACCGCCCGCTGTCGTGACCGTGACGTCAACCGTGCCCGCGCTCGTCGCCGGTGATACCGCAGTGATCGACGTGTCCCCACTGACTGCGAAGCTCGGCGCGGGAGTGGCGCCGAAGGTGACCGCCGTGGCCCCGGTGAAGCCTGTCCCGGTGATGGTCACGTTCGTGCCACCTACGGTTGGACCAGATGTCACGGACACAGTCGTGACCCTCGGCGGGGAAACGAAGTCGGTCGAGAGGACGAGATAGGCGCGATACGAGCAAGAGGTGGTATTGCCGACCGCGCAGTTGGCGGGAGTCACGTTGACGGCGTTCAACTGGTTGTAAACCTCGTTGCCGAACGCATCGATGGCGGAGAAGGTCGGGTCAACATTTGTCGGCGCACCCGCAAGTACCTCGAAAGCGACCACGGCTCCGGTGTAATCCCACATGACACCGACCCATGCGGAGTAGGTGGTGGTGTGATACCCGCCGCCTCTCCCACTCCCGCCGCAGCGCGTCTGCAGGTAGATGTCGCCAATGGGATAGCCGTTGGTCGCGTCGAATCCCGTCGCCAACGCCTGCTCCTGGATACCGCCACACGAGTGACCGAGAACGGAGAACGCTGTCGATTGCGGCAGCAAGAGCGACGTCGGCGACGCGCCCAAGGCGGCGCTGTCGGCACCCACCGCCGTAAAGAACACTGTCGCCATCGCGATCGCCACGACCATCACCTTACGGGCCATTGCTCCCTCCTTGCGGTACGCCAAGTGCCCAGAACATCCTGGGCGAGGGCAGGTCTGGACGGTAGTTGCTCCTTCCCCGAACCTGCTGGACATTCAACTCCGAGAGCGTCGTCTGCTGCATATTGAACCGCGCCGGAATATATCACGGGCATTCCAGTCTGCGAGACGTGAAATGCAATGTGCACAACGTACATCTGGTCGCTGGGGTCCGCCAAGTTCGGGAGTTGCAAGGGCTCACAGATAACTCAGCCACCACTCCGTTCGCCGCTGCTTGACGGCGGCGAACCAGCGGCACGCCGGTAGGAGGACCAACACGGTCAACACCCAGAGGGCGTACACGATCGGCAGCGAGTAGCCGAAGCCCGGAGGTTTGGTCATTGGCGCAGCGCTTGTGAGAAAGTCGGCGCCGTAGGTGGCGACGGCGAGGAGCAGGACGGTGCCGTGGATCAGCGGCAGGTGCAGCAAATAGTAGAAGAGCGGCACACGCCCGATGGTGACGATCTGGCGGCTGATCGGGCCTGGCTGGAATCCATCGACCAGCGCGAGAAACAGGATGGCGGGTCCCAGCGTCATCAGCAGGAAGAGCAGCGACGGTGGATATTTCTCGCAGTTGACGAACGACAATACGGTGCGCAGCGGCGTCGCTTGCCAGCTCCACGACGCGGGATCACCGTAGACGTTTGTCCAGCGCAGCAGCATGAACGCTGCAATTGCGGCGAAACCGATTGCCAGCAGCGCGCGCCGACGCTTCTCCGGCGGCTCGAGGATGATGGTGCCGAAGCAGTACCCGGCGCTCATCACGCCGATCCATGGGATCAAGGCATAGGCGACGAACACCCTCACTCCGGCAACCGCCGGCAGCGGACCGCTGGCGTGCACGAAGTTCCACCACCAGCCGACAGTTGGACTGGTGATGCCGTCGAGCAGGTTGTGTCCGGCGATCATGGTGAGCGAAACAATCGCCAGCATGCCGAACGGAAGGCGGTGCAGCACGCTGAGCGCGACCATGGACCAGCCGATCGCCCAGATGACCTGCAGGCCGACGAACCGGGGAACGATGTCGAAGGTCCAGCCCCAGCGCACGAGCGTCAGCTCCAAGAACACCAGCCAGAGTCCACGGGTGAACAGAAAGCGCGTGACCTCGGCGGGGCGCTTGCCGCGCTGACCATACAGATAGGCGGACGTGCCGGCGAGGAAGACGAATACCGGCGCGCAAAAGTGAGTGATCCATCGGGTGACGAAGAGCGCCGGTTGGGTGACGTCGCGCGGATCGAAGCCGCTGCGCGCGGCAAAGTCGCGGGTGTGATCCAGGGTCATGACCACCATCACCACGCCGCGCAGCAAATCGACCGAGTCGATGCGCGGACGCGCGCGTATCCGGCTATGCCCGACATCGCCGGGTGCGCTCACGGCTCCAGTCCCACCTGTTTCAGCAAGGCGCTGAACCGCGGGTCGGCGCGCAACGGGTCGAGCTCGGGGTCGATGTTCCACCAGCCCACGTAGTACGAGTGCTGCGCCGCGGCCTGCGCCAATGCCGCGAGCGCATCATCCCCCTCGCCGAGCCCGGCGTGAATCGTCGCCATGAACGCGGCGGAAACAAACTCATCACGCATGCGGGCGTGCAGATGGTCGAGCACCGTGGTCGCCGCCGCTCTGTCGCCTGCGTCCGCGTACACACGCCCGATGGCGGACTCGAGCTCCGGATCGGTTGTTTTCTCCTGCCCGCTGCGCAGCTCGGCGAGCGCGTCGGACAGTCGCCCAGCACGCGCATACGCCCGTCCGAGCCACAAGCGTGCAAACCAGTAGTCCGGGTCGGTGCTCACCGCGGTACGCAGCTGCGTGAGCGCCTCGTCGTCGTGGCGCGCGAAGTAGAGATTGAAGCCGAGGACGGTGTTCGTCTCAGGCGACAGCGGATCGAGCTCGACAGCGCGCCGTGACTCGGCGAGCCCCTCCTCAAACGCGCCGGTGGCAACCAGGTACCAGCCTTTCATTTCATGTGCGACGGCCAGGTCCGGTTGCATGGTCACCGCCGTCTCAAGCTCGCGGCGCGCCGCCGTGTCGTTGCGATCGTACAGCCAGTGCACGGCTCCGAGCCAGGTGTGCGGCTCCGCCAACGACGGGTCGAGCCGCAGGGCTTTCTCGGCCGCCTCGCGCGCGCGCGGCAGCGCCTCGCTTCCCGACATCACCCCGTCGGTGGCGGCCCAGTAGTAGTAGGCCAGGCCGGAGTAGGCCAGCGCATACCCCGGATCGCGCGCGATCGCCTGCTGCAGATAGTGCATGGCGGCGGGATAGTCGGCGAACGTTCCGGCCGCATGACGTCCCTTCAAGTAGAGCTGATAAGCTTCCAGGTCCTCCGTCGGCTTGCGCTCGAGCGTCTGGCGCTCGCCAGGGACGAGGGTGACCTGCAGCGCCTTCGCCACGGTTTCAGCGACCTCGCTGCGGATCGCGAAGATGTCCTGCAACTCGCGGTCGTAGCTGTCCGACCACAGGTGGTAGCCGTCGACAGCGTTGATCAGCTGCGCGGTGATGCGCACCCGATTGTTGGCCTTGGCCACACTGCCTTCAAGGACTGCGCCGACGTTGAGGCGGGTGCCGATGGTGCGGATGTCGTCGTTCTTGCCCTTGAAGGCAAATGACGAGGTGCGGGCGGCGACGTGCAAGCCCGACACCTTGGAGAGCGCGGTGATCAGATCTTCCGTGATGCCGTCGCTGAAGTACTCGTTCTCGGTGTCGGAGCTCATGTTGACGAACGGCAACACGGCGACCGAGTGCTTGGCCGGCGCCTGGCCGCTGCCCAATGGTGGGCCGGTCGTGTGCGGCGCGCGCGCCGTGGTCCACCACCCGAAGAGCACTGCCACCATGGACGCTGCCGCGACGATGAGGAGCACAGGCGCGCCGCGCCGCCGCATTGCCCGGTGTCCGCCGTGCTTTCCTGCGCCCGGCGTCCACGGCAGCACCACGCGATACACGTCGATCGGTACCTGAATGTTCTTCAGTTGCGGCTGTCGCAGGCGGACGAGCGGCATGTCGACCTTGTTCCGAATCTGATCGAACACCGGGCCGGTGATGCAGATGCCACCGGCCTCCGCGAGCGGCTCCACCCGCGCGGCGATGTTTACGCCGTCGCCGAAGACATCGCCGTCGCGCACTTCAACGTCGCCGAGATGCAAGCCGATGCGGATCTGGACGCGGCGCGCGGGCGTCGCCGCCGCATTCAGCTCAACCAAGGCCGTCTGAATCCCGATGGCGCAGTGCACCGCCTGCAACGCGCTGCTGAACTCCACGAGGAACCCGTCGCCAGTGGTCTTGATTTCGCGCCCACCATGCTGACGGAACAGCGGCCGCAGCTGGCGCTGGTGCTCCGCCAGCAGCTCGAGGGCCAGCGCTTCGTTGCGTTGTGCCAAGGCGCTGTAGCCGACCATGTCGGTGAACATGATGGCCGCGAGCTTGCGCTCGGCGCCGTCAGGCATCGTCCGAGGTCCTTGCCGTCGTGGCGCCGCGCGCGCGGTTCATGGCGTGACGCCCTGACGGAAACTGACAACTGAGCGTCCGCGCATCATGGGGCGATCAGACGCAGCTTCGGAAAATAGGTCCGGTACCGCGAGGCGTCGCGCGTCAGGAGCGTCATGCCGGACACGCTAGCGTGCGCGCCGATGTAGAAATCCGGCAACGGTGCCGCGCGCGCACCGCCACGAGTGCGGTACGTGAGAAAGCATTTGCCCGCGAGAAAGGCGGCCTCCCACGGCAGTGCCACGCGGTGGAAGGTCTGTGCCGGGAGGGCGGCGTTGAGCTCCTCGATGCGCACGAATCCGACCGACACCTCGGCGTAGATAATGGGGTTGATGGTCAGCACATCCCGCTCGGCTCCGTCGGTCAACGCCGCCGAGGACCAGCGAGACCAATGCGGATCGTCGGTGAGCACGTCGAGGAGCACGTTACTGTCGACCAGGATCGGCATCACCTCGCGCCACGGGTGAGTGCCATGATCTGCTCCGTGGTCATGCCACTGGTTGCCTTGCCCCTGAGGTGCTCGACGATACTGTGGCCGCGCCCGCGCCGGCGAGCACCCCGCGCCCGCCGGATGCGGACCGCGTTGCCCTCGACGGCGAACTCCACCTCGCTGTTGGGGAGCAGCCCGAGCCGCTCGCGGATCTCGACCGGAATGGTGACCTGTCCCTTGGATGTGATGCGCATGACGGCCTTCTCTCAGGTAATACTTCGATGAGTCTTACTATCGCAGGGCGGGTCATTGTCCGTCAAGGTGGCACGCATGTTCGGAATCTACTGCCAGGATTCCATTTCGCAATTACGGTGACATATCCGCCTGGTGTAACCTCGCCCGGCCCCTCCTTGGTAAGGAGGGGAGGCTTGCGGGCATTGCCCCTCTTTACCTAGGGACTGTCGATTTTCTCGCGTTCGGATCTTTTGTGTGCAGGGGCAGTTCGGGAACTGCCCGAATGGGCGCGTCGAATCGGCAGCGCCGTGTGGGGCGATTCCCGAATCGCCCCTACATCCGAGAAAATCGACAGTCCCCCAAGGAGGGGTAAGGGAAGGTTGGAGCAGCCGGTACGTCACGTATTTCCGAACAAGAAGTACGAGGCTTGTCTTCAACCGAGATTCGGATAGCGCCGGCGCATTTCTTCCAGCATCCACTGTCGGGCCGGGGCGTTGCCGGCGACCAGCGCGCGCAGCCGCTCGCGGGAGATGGCGTAGGTGATCATATGCGTCATGGCCGTGACCGTTGCGGCGCGGACGGTATCGAGAAGCACCCCACGCTCGCCGACGACGTCATGCTCGCCGAGCGTCGCGATGCCTTTGCGGCCGATGGTGACGACGGCTTGTCCTTCTTCGATGATGTAGCACTCGGGCGACTCGCCGCCCTCGGTGCACAGCAGGTCACCGGGCTCGAAGCTCATCGGATACGCTGTGGCGGCGAGCTGCTCCAGCTCTTGCGTGGTGCAGCGCTCGAAGATGCTATTGCGCCGCAGCAGGCCGACCGTGGCGGCAAGCCGCGCTCCCGTGCGCACCGGTACCGAATCCTGACGCGCGGGGTCGGTCTCGATGCGCTGGCGCAGCTCGGCACGCCAGCGCAGGTCGGCGCCCGCCTCACTCCCGCCTGGTCGTAAGCCGCGCGCGGCGTGTGGGGTCGTTGCGGTTGGAGTGGCCGGCATGGAGGCAGCCGTTGTCGTCGCCGCGGTGACACTGGGCCGCGCGCCGGATGTGGCACGGCACGAGACGTTGAGGGCGTTGAGGCCGCGTAGGGTCAGCCGATCCTGAAAGCAGGGCGCGTCGCCGCTGAGCTCCAGGTGCGCGAATCGCTGCACCAACGTACGAAACGTGATCTCGATCTCCGCCCGCGCCAGGGCGGCGCCGAGGCAGAAATGCACGCCGCCTCCGAAGGTCAGCGGTTGGATTTCCGTGCGCGTCACGTCGAGCTGGTCGGGGTTCGGATAGCGGTCCGGATCGTGATTGCCGGCTCCGAGCAGGGCGAAGACCTGTTCGCCGGCGGGGATGGTCACGCCGCCGACTTCGATGCTAGCTTCGGTGAGACGGTTCACCAGCTGTGTGGTGCCGTCGTAGCGGAGGAGCTCATCGGGAAGGTTGGCAAACAGAGAGGGATCCTGCCGCAGCAACGCCAGTTGATCGGGATGGCGCAGCAAGCCCAGCAGGCCGTTACCGAACAAATTGGTCGTGGTCTCGAAACCGGCTTCGAAAAGCAGTCCCGCCAGCACAACGAGCTCCTCATCCGAGAGCCGGTCGCCGCTGCCGTCCGCCTGCGTCAACGCGCTGAGCAGATCGTCGCCTGGGCGGCGGCGTTTCTCCTGGATCAATCGCAGGAAGTACGCGTCGATTGTGAGCTGCGCAGCGTCGGCGCACGCCAGCTGTGCGGGCGTGGCCTGCAATTCAAAGATCGCCACCAGGTCGCGCACCAGCTCGCGGAACTGTGGGCGGTCGGCTTCCGGGACGCCGAGCATTTCGCCGATGATCGTCACCGGCAGAGGAAAGCCCACCGCTTCGAGCAGGTTCCCGCCGCCGGCCGCGGCCACCGGCTCGAGTAGCTGGTTCACCACTCGCTCGATGGACGGTTTGAGATTCTCGATGCGCCGCGGCGTGAACGACTTGGTCACCAGCTTGCGCAGACGGGTATGCTCGGGCCCGCTGGTGTTCAGCATCGAATGCTCCCCGGCGGCCAACGACGGATGACGCCCCCAGTCCGGACCGAAGCGCTGCTCCAGTTGGCGTGCGTAATCCTTGCCGAGGCGCGGGTCGCGCATGGCCGCCCAGCAGTCGTCGTAGCGGCTGAGCACCCACATCCCCAACTTGGCGCGATGCACCGGGGCGATGTGGCGGAGTTGGTGATAGAGGGGGTACGGATTGGCACGTCCTTCAGCCGTGAAGAAGAGCGTGGTGAACACGGCCTCAGCGTCGCTTACGTTACCTTCCTGTGTCTGCGCGGTCATGGAGCTCCTTTGCAACGGTCATGCAGCGTCGTTGATTGTCGGTCCGCGCACGCCAGCCTGGAGCCGCGCAATGCGCTGGGACCGCACATCGCGAACGCCGGTCAAACTGCCACACTCGTGCGTGGTAGGACAATCCTCATCGTGAACTTTGTCGGACGTGGAACGCATCACGCCGCGGGGGCCCGTAAAGAAAGGGCGCCGACTGCTGGGTACGGCCCACTCGCTCTTGGTCACTGCGGAAAGCTGGGCCGTGTTACACTCTACGGGCAGAATGCTCTGGGCCCGCTGGAGGAGGAGACGAGAATGAACGCCGTCAAGGTTGCGGTCATCGTGTTGATTCTAGTCGGTATCCTGGGATTGACGTATGGCCAGTTCAGCTACACCAAAGAAACGCACGAGGCCAAGATCGGCTCGCTCGAGCTTTCGATGAAGGACAAGGAAACGGTCAATGTCCCGGCCTGGGCTGGTTGTCGGGGCGATCAGCTATCAGCATTGAGCATCGTATAGGTGCGTCAGCTCATCGTGTGCCAGCTATCCTGGGCGCCCTCCGGTGGGACCCATTCGGGCAGCGGCATGAGCAAGAAGCTCGACAGTGCCTGGACGTAGGGCTCGTACATCGCGCGCAACGCCTTGAATTGTGTCATCGAGGCCGCATCGGTGCGCCAGCGAACGTCGACGTTGGCGACGAAGCTCGCGAGCCGCTGCTCTTCTGCGGGCGGGAGCCGATCGATGGGCGGCGGCGTCGGTCCGAGACCAAAGACGGCGCACAGATCGAAGACGGCGTGGCGTGCCATCGCGAACGTGAGCCGCGCCGTTGGCATCGGCTTGTCCTCGACCCGCGCCATGAGCAGCGCGCACACATCGAGAATCGTCGTCAGCGCTGCGACCCACGACTGGTTGTCGTGCTGCGAGCGGAAGAAGCCAAGCACCGGAAATGAGACGTGGCTCTCGAGGAGCTCTGCCGACCAGTATTCCCAATCGCGGAACAGCCCGCGCAACTCCTCTCCCCCGTCGCGTAAATTGCGGCGCAGCAGCTGCGCCGCGGTCGGCGGGGAGCCGGCGCGCGCGTCAAGCATCGAGATGCCGACTTCCCGGCGGGAGAACGCTTGCGAGATCAGCGGCACGTAGCCGATGACCAATGCGAGGAAGCCGAATCCCATGCCCGACTCGAAAACGGTCAGGGCGCGGGCGAGCGTCGTCCGCGGGGTGACGTCTCCCAAGCCGAGCGTAAAGAACGTCGTGCCGCTCATGTACAGGTCCACGCGGAATCCCGAGACTCCGTCGGGTCCGGTGACCTGCGAGCCCAGACCCCAATGCAGCAGCGCGCAGGAGACGATCAACCCGAGTGCCCAGAGGGCGATGAGCAGAATCAACGAAAGCGGGCCGAACACCGTCAGAATGTTCTCCCTGGGGTTGCCCTTGGGAAGGCACTGCGCCGCGGCTTTCCATGGCGTCCATAGGAAGCGGTAGAACGCTCGTGTCGGCCGGAACTTTCGCGACACGCGGCGCGACAACACCATCGTCTGGAACGCGTCCCAGAGGATGACCAGCATGAGGATCGTGGCGAAGGCAATAGCCCATGAGCGCATAGGACGTGGATTCTACCGGGTATGGGCGCCCGGAACGATACCCACTCAGCTTTCAACAACTGCGCGCACCGGTGTCGTTTGCCTTGACCTGGACGCCGCGGCGGAGGCGCGCGCGATCGAGATCGAACGCTGCGTTTGTGTGGTCTATCCTACGCGGCAGGGCTGGTCCGACTTCCTTCGGCGGACAGATTGAGTTTCGTCGGCGAAGGCGCGAAAAAGGAGACCATGGATTCCGCATACCTGTCCGCGCTTGCAGCGCTGGCCGGATCGATGATCGGCGGCCTGACCTCTTTGGCGACATCGTGGCTGACCCAGCACACGCAATTCAGAGCGCAGCAACGTGCACACGATACCAGCGCACGTGAGGAATTGTACAAGGACTTTATTCAAGAAGCCTCGAGGCTCTATGCGGACGCCTATGAGCATGATGAGGCCGACACCTGCAAGCTGGTGAATCTGTACTCATTGGTCAGCAGGATGCGCGTGCTGTCGTCGCCACAAATCATCGAGCACGCCGACGGCGTCGTGCGCGTGATCATCGAGACGTATCTCGGTCCAAACAAGACATTTCGCGATGCACTGGAGATCTTGAACAACGACGCGATGAATCCCCTCCGAGAGTTCAGCACCGCGTGCCGCGAAGAATTGCGGGGGCGGGAAAGGTCGTAGGCGGTCGATCCGGCAGCAGCTCGAGGATCGGCCCTCACCGCAGCGGCGCCGCAAAGAGGTAATTGAGCCCTTCCGCCATCGTCGGATGCGCCAGCACGCCGTCGCGCAATGCGGTGAACGGCAGCTGTCCGAGCATGGCCATCTGGACGGCGGCGGCGACTTCGCCCGCCGCCGCGCCCAGCATTGCGAACCCCAGAATCTGGTGTGAGCGAGCGTCGATCACCGCCTTCAGCACGCCGCGTGTTTCCGCCAATGTTCGCGCTCGCGGCACCACAGAAGTGGGGACTTTGGCGACCCGGATGTCGAGACCTTTACTCTGCGCCTCCCGTTCGGTCAGCCCGATCCGCCCGAGCTCCGGATCCATGAAAACGGTGTGGGGGATGAGGCGATTCGATGTGCTCCGGGCTCCACCGGCGAAGACGTTGGCCTTCACGATCCGGTAATCGTCCAGCGCTACATGCGTCTGTTGCGGGCTGCCGGCGCAATCAGCCAGCGCCCACGTGCTCGGCGCCGTCGTCTCCAGCCGATCGTTGACGACAATGAAACCGTGAGCATCGACGGCGACGCCTGCTTCTTGCAGTCCGATGCCGCGCGTCATGGGCACGCGGCCCACCGCGACGAGGAGGTCACTGCCCTCGATCGTGTGCTCACCCTCGGGTGATCGCACCTGTAGACGCACGTGTCCGCCCGAGCGACCCGCAACCGCGATGACCTCGGAGCTCAGTACGAGGGTGATGCCGTCTTCCCGGAAGATCGTTTCGATCGCTGCGGAGATGTCCGTGTCTTCTGCCGGAAGCAGGTGCGGTGCGCGCTGAATGATCGTGACCTGACTGCCAAAGCGACGAAACGCCTGTCCGAGCTCGACGCCGATGTAGCCGCCTCCCATGATCACGAGATGATCGGGCAGCCGATCCAGCATCAATGCCGACTGGCTGGTCAGCGGCGCCGCCTCGGCAAGACCCGGCAGCGACGGCATTGCCGGCTCGGCGCCGAGGTTGATGAAGAGCTTGTCGCCCGTGAGGCGCCGCGGCGCCCCGCTGGCGCCGCGCACTTCGACGGTACGCGGCGCAATGAAGCGCGCCTCACCGAAAATGAAATCCTCGCCCAGTGCCCCGTGCAGGTTGTCCCAGTTCAGCGCAACCATGCCCTCCACGACGGCCCGTTTATGGGCGACCACGGCCGGCATGTCGGTCGCCCAATGGTCGACGCGGATCCCGAGATCTGCCGCGTGCGCCACCAACGCCGCAACCGTCGCGCTTTTCACCAACGCTTTGGTAGGGATGCAGCCGACGTTGATGCAGGTGCCACCGATCATGCCGCGCTCGACCAGCGCGGTGCGGTGACCGGATCGCGCCAGGTCGGCAGCGAGTGTCTTGCCGGCCTTTCCGCCGCCGACGATCAGGACTTCGTACGAGTCAGCGCTCGACACGCGTGCCTCCGGTCCTTCAGCGCGGCTGCATCGCGTCGACCACGGCGTCGGTGGACAAGACGGCGTGTGCGAGAAAACTGAAATTGATGAGCGCCGCCGTGTAGCCGTAGCCCCATTCGGGATGTCGAGGGCCTGCCGTGGCATCCCGGGCAACCACGACTTCGAAACCCTGCTCGAGCAGGTCGCGCAAGTGAGATTCCACGCACATGTTCGCCAGCATCCCGCCGAGGATGACTTTGCTGATCGCGCGCTTGCGCAGTTGGAGTGTGAGATCGTTCGTCTGCGGACCCCACACCCTGTGGGGACTGACGACGACGGTCTTCCCGTCCTCGATGTAGGGCTTGAAGCGCTCAAGCCAATCGGCACCCGACCCGGGGAACCCGTCGAGACGCAACACTCCGCGGCGGGCGAACATTTTGGTCTCGTGCTCCGATGTCTCGAGCGGTCCGTTGAACTTCCAGCCGTCATCTGTCGGAAAGAAGTAATGTGGAGAGATAAAGACCTCGAACCCATGCTGCTTCGCAGCTTGAAAGATCCGCTCCATGTTTTCGATGGTCTTGTTCTCCCTCACGCTCTCCCCGACCGCCGCCCACGCAGCGCCCTTCTCGCTCAAGACTTCGTTCTGCGGGTCTATGAACACCACCGCGGTGTCGTTCCGATCGATGCGCATCGAGGCCTCCTTGTTCTCACGTTCAGGTTGTGCGCTCTCGCTGACGCGATCGCGCGTCGCTAGCCGCCTTCCTGCCATCGGGAGATCTGCCAGAAAGCGCCTTTTGGTACTCGGCGACGTGCTGGCCACCGATCTCACGTATCGGGTACGCGATGGTACCACCGATTGTTTCGAGGGCGAAGTGGCCGGCTTCAATTCAAGTGGTGGTTCTCGAGCCGGAGAGATACCGGATCGCGTAGGCGAGGGCGTCGCTTACCAGGAGGCGCACCAACAGGACAATCCAGCAGAGCGCCAGCAGCGAAAGCGCCAGCGCCACGATCACCAGGAACAAGCTGGGTTCCAGCGTCATGAAGACGGTGCTGCTGGCGACGAGGAGCCAGAACCACGGGCGTCGCCGTACACGTCGCTGCAGCGTAACGGGAGGGCAGGGTGACATCACCTCCTCCGCCCTGGGCTCGCCGCCATCAGCGATCGGACTTGGCAGTTCGCAGCGACCCAACGGGGAGCGGGCCATAGAAGAGACGCCGGCCGCAGGCCCCGCAGGCCTTAGGAGAGGCCCATGGTTCGTTTGATTTCGCGCAGCAGCGCGATGTTGTCGGAGTGTCCGGTCTTGCGGGCGGTGATCATGCCGCGCAGCGGGCGGCCGAGGAGGTAGGTGTCGCCCATGATGTCGAGAATCTTGTGGCGCGCGAACTCGTCGGGGAAGCGTAGGGCGGTATTCACCACCTTCTCCTCGTCGATGAGAATGCAGTTGTCCAAGCGGCCGCCGTTGGCCAATCCCATCGACGCCAGCTGTTTCATCTCGCGCAGGAAGCCGAAGGTTCGTGCGGGAGCAATCTCGTCGCGGAAGGATTCCGCGCCATGGTGGATGTAGGTGTACTCCTGCGTGCCGACCGGGTGCGGATACTCGAGGCGGTACGAGATGCCGAAGACGTCGGCCGGTTCGATGCTGATCGACTCACCATTGTCCTTGCTGATGAGGATTTGCTGATGGATGACGATCTCCTCGATGCTGCCGCCCTGATCGACGACGCCGGCGCTTTCGATCAGGCGGCAGAACTCGGCCGCCGAGCCGTCCATGACGGGGATCTCCGCTTGCATCTTTACGAGCAGGTTGGTGATGCCGTACGCATGCAAAGTGGCGAGCAGATGTTCGACGGTTTTGGCGGTCACCCCGTTGCGATGCAGCGTCGTCGCGTACCCTGTCGAGTCGACCCAGTCGATGTAGGCGGGCACCGTCTCATCGGTGGAAAGGCTGGTGAATTGAATGCCGCTGCCCGGCGGCAGCGGTTGCAGGATCAATCCGGTCTTCACGCCGCTGTGCAAGCCGTGACCGCTGGCCACCATGCTGCGGCCGATGGTACGTTCGCCCCAGCGCGCCGGCGCGCTGCGCGGGCTTAGGGCGCCGGCGTGTTCCAGGCTCTCCGCGGGTGCCGCGACATCGTCGCTGGCAACAGTCGCCTCGCTGCGGCGACGCACGGCCGCATGGTGATCGAGTGCCCGGTTGACCACGCGTAGCAACCCGTCGAGCGAGAACGGCTTCTCGATGAAATCAAAGGCGCCGAGCTTGGTGGCCTTGACGGCCGCTTCGATGTTGCCGTGTCCGGAGATCATGATGACCGCCGGCGCCGGTTGGTCGCCATGCAGCTGCTGCAAGACCTGGAGGCCGTCGATGTCCGGCATCCAGATGTCGAGGATGACCAGCTCGGGGTTCTCGCGTTGGATGACGTCGAGCGCCTGGCGTCCATCCGCGGCCTCCAGGACCCGCAGCCCTTCTTCGGCCAGGATGCCGCGCAGGGACGTGCGAATCTGGGGTTCGTCATCGACGACCAGTACGGTTGCCATCAGGCTCCTCCTCAGGCGCGTGCCGCGGTGCGCGCTGCTTCGCTGCGGCCGCGCAACGGGAAATGGATGATGAAGCGGCTGCCGCGCGGCTGATTGTCCTGAACGCGAATGTACGCTTGATGATCGGCCACGATCGCCGAGACAATGGCCAGGCCGAGGCCAGTGCCTTCCTTCTTGGTGGAGAAGTACGGCTCAAAGAGGCGCAGCTTGACTTCCCGACTCATCCCGCAGCCGTTGTCCGCCACCTCCAGGCGCGCGACGCCGCGCGCCGCCGCATGTGTGGTCACCACCTCGATCCGTCCCCCTGTATCGCCGACAGCCTTACACGCGGCGACCGCGTTGTCGAGCAGGTTGATGAGCACCCGCTTGATCGCCTCGCGATCGAGCTCCACCGGCGGCAAGGTCGCCGCGGCGCGCAGCTCGAAAGCGATATCCGGATGGCCTTGCCGGAACAGGACCAGGGCTTCCTCCGCGATGTCGTTCAGATCGTGCGGCGCCAGCGCGGCGGTCGGCAGCCGAGCGAACATGGAGAACTCATTCACGAGCCGTTTGAGCTCCTCGACCTGCGCGACGATCGTCCGCGTGCATTCGTCGAAGACGGCGCCATCCTGCTTGCCGAGCACGGCGCTGTAGCGTTTGCGCAACCGTTGCGCCGAGAGTTGGATCGGGGTGAGCGGGTTTTTGATTTCGTGCGCCAGGCGGCGTGCGACCTCGCGCCAGGCCTCCATGCGTTGTACGCGCAGCAGGTGGGTGACGTCCTCGAAGAAGAGCATAAGCCCGCGCGGCGTATTGCCATCGTCGGTCAGCCGGGTGGCCGTCACCAACGCCGTGACGATGTGATCGCCGCTGGTCAGCTTGATCTGCTCCTCGACCTCGAGATGCGGCATGGCGAGGGCATCGCTGATCACCTCGGCGACCTTGCGCAGGTTGGGGTTGTCGAAGACCTCCGACCAGTGCCGGTCGCGCACCGCGGCGAGCTCGAGGCCGAGCATGCCTTCCGCGGCGCGGTTGAGCATGGTCACCGCGCCGCTCTGACTCAGGGAGACGACGCCGGCGGCGATGTTCGCCAGGATGTTCTCCACGTACTTGCGGCGCTCGACGAGCTCTTCATTGATCTGCTGCAGCTCGCCGGTCATCTGGTTGAACGAATCGACGAGCACGGCGGTTTCCTCATCGCCGCCGGACGCGATGCGGTGACTCCAGTTGCCCTGCGCCACCTCGCGTGTGCCCTCCGCCAGTCGTTGTAGTGGAATGGTAATGCTCTTGGCCTGCCGGAAGCCGACCCACGTTGCCGTAAAGACGACCACCAACGTGATCAGCGCCAGCGTCAGGATGTAACCGTTCTTGATCGGCTGCTTCATGTTGGCCAGTTGGCGATACTCCTGGTACGAGCGAGTGATGTCGCGGGCGCGCTGGCTCACGTTGCGCGGGACGACGTAGTCCACGGCGACGCCACCGAGCACCTTGCCGTCGGGACTGCGCACCGGCACCCCGGCACGGACGAGATCGCCTTTGCCATAGCGTTGGGTGCGCGCAATCTCTTCGCCGCCGAGGAGCTCGCCGAGGCTGTCGCCAGGCTCTTCAGGAAGCGGCCCGTCCAATTCCTTGCCGTCGGCGTGTGCCAGGAGGGTGCCATCCGCCGCGAAGATCCGGATGCCGGCGAGATTCAGCTCGCCGACCTTCTGTTGCGCAAAGCGCTGCAGCTCGGTGCGCCGGGTGCCGCTCCACCAACCTTGCTGGTCGGTCTGTCGGGAAAGATCACGGGCAAAGTAAAGGGCGTTGTTGGCGGCGAACTGATAATAGCTCTGTGCCACGTCCAGGGAGCCCTTGAGCGAGCTCTCGACGCGGACGTTGAACCAGGTGTCGAACGCCGCCGACAGAAAGCCCTGGGCCACGAAGAACATGACGATCGTCGGAAAGATCGTGAAGGCGAGGAAGGCAAGCGCCAGGCGTGCGCGCAGGCGCGAGCCGAAGATCCCGCGGCGGCGCTCGAACACCAGTTTGACCAGGTTGCGCGTCACCAGAAAGACGAGCAACACCAGCAGGATCAGGTTGAGGTTGATCAGGAAAAAGAAGGTGAGGTTGCCCGAGAGGGACGAGCTGTTGCTGATGTGCGGCAGCCGCGTCTCGAACAGTGCGAAGACCAGGAAGACCGCCGCGGTGGCCGCGATGATGAACGCCTCACGCCGGCGCCGCCGCGCTTCATCCTCAGGAAGCGGCGGCTGCTCCCCACGAGACATGTGCCACCAGCGGGACATTACGGGGAAGTACTCTAGCGAGGCGGGGCCTTCGACCACAAGTGTGCGGCATTCGGTGTGTCTGCTTCCTACTCATTCGTAATCGCCCGCACCGTCGCATTGGTCGGGTCAGTATGGCCCACACCCCAACCGTCTCCCATGCCGGAAGTGGCATGGGAGACGGGGTCCTTCCCTTTTCACTGTCTTGGACAAGCGCAGCTCATGGGTACTCCGGCGCGGAAGGGATGCGCGGGAGCTTCCAAGGCTTTCGTTAGCATCCAGCCACCAAGACTGTGGGCTTCCGTACCAGCGTTGAAATTCAGTGGCCAAACCACCTGCGGGTGTGCGATAACGCGCCGTCGAATGGAGGGTGCCAGATGCGAATACCGACGTGCCGGGACGCGAGCGGGTTGCGGGCTGCTTGCTGGCTCGCGATCGTGACGCTGTGTGCCGCCGTGTGCGGCGCGGTGGCGAGCGAGACCGCGCACGCCGCAACGGCGACAGGTCTCGTCTGTGTTGGTGATTGCAACGGCGACGACCAGGTGACCATCGATGAGCTCGTGACCGGCGTGAACATTGCGCTCGGTGCAGCGGCGCTGGGGCAGTGTCCGGCATTCGATAGCGATGCGAGCGGAGAGGTGACGATCGACGAGCTGGTGGCTGCCGTGAGCGGCGCGTTGAATGGCTGCACGATGGCGCCGCCAAGCCCGACCCCCACGCCCACGACTACCGCCTCGGCGACCAACAGCCCGACGTTTGCCGGCACAGCCACGGCGACCCCGACGATCACGTCGACGCCTACTATCACCCCGACGGCGGCCGATCTTCCTTCCCTGGTGAGCAGCGACCCCGTCGCCGATGCCACCGACGTCCCACGCAGCGCCTGGATCCACCTCGCGTTCGATAGCACCATAGATCCCGCCGCGTTGCGCGGCTTTGCCTTGACGTGTGACGACACCGACCACGCCGTGGAGGTTTCGCTCCTCGCCGCGAACGTCCTGATCGTCAACCCGTCGGGGCAGATGCCCGCCGCGGCGGCATGCACGCTGGCCTGGCGTGACGCGCAAGGCGCGGTGACGTTACCGTTTTCAACGGCCGCTGCCGGTGCCGCGGCCACGGTGCGCTATGATCGCACCGACACGCGCGCGGTTGCGCCGTTTCCGGATGACTTCTGGCTGACGACCGACGCCTCCACGCGCACGGGTGCACGCCTCAAGTTCGTGCTGCCGGACGCTGCCCGCGACGTCCAGAATCTCTACCGCGCCGGTCTCACGGAGACCAACAAGCTCGACGGCTTCAGTCCCCTCGCGCACTATGTGATCGAGCTTTCCGACGCACCCGACCCAACGACGTTGCCGCTGACGGCGGCCGCATCGCTCGATCCACTCGGCACGATCGGTCTCTTCGATCTCACGCCGGACAGCCAGACGCGTGGCGAGCGCGTGCCGTTTGCACTGGAGATCCACAACGACCCGAGCGCGACGGGAGGGACGGCGCATGCCTTGCTGCTTTTCCCCTCGATTCCACTAACGCCGGGCGGACGATACGGCCTGGTGGTCACGCGACGTGTCCTGGCTGATGCGACGCGGCCCTTCGATCCGTCGCCGTTCTTCGTGGCGACCATGGCGCCGCCCACGGACAACGAGCCAACGGCGATCAGTGTCGTGCGGCCGCTTGTCGCCGACGTCCTCGCCGCCGTCGCTGCGGCCGTGCCGCCGATTCCGGCGGACGACATCGCTCTGGCCTTGCGCTTCTCCGTGCGCAGCGTTGACGATATTCCACTCGATCTGCTGTCCATCAAGGCGCAGGTGCTGGCCGCGCCGCCACCGGCGATCACGGTGACCAGTGTCGTGCCGGGTAGCGGGAACAGCGACGTGGCAGCGATTGTCAGCGGCACGTGGGAGGATCCCGATTGGCGCAACGGCGTGAACTTCGTCCGCGGTGCCGATGGCCGGCCGGTGTTGCAGCGCACGCGGCCGGTGCCGTTTACCCTCGCCTTGCCCAAAGCCGCCCTGCAGGGCCCGGTGCCGATCACCATGTATCAGCACGGCAGCCCGGGGAGCGCCGAGGCTGAGGTGCCGAGTCAGGCCCGGCTTACGCTGGCGGGCATCGGCCACGCGGTGATCGGCTTCACCGACAACCTCAATCGTGAAGTCAGCGGAGGCATTACCGATCCGACGGCCGCCGAAACGGCGCAAGTGGCGCAGATCCTCATCGATACCATCGGGAACCGCAAAGTCCCCGACTACTATGCGGAGACCAACGCCGAGCAAATTGCCTTCGTGCGCATGATCCAAGGGCTCGGCACGCTTGACGTGCTGCCGATCGGTGCGCCCGACGGTGTCCCGGATATCGACGTCAGCGCGCCGCTGACGTACATCGGCATCAGCGAGGGAGCGAACCACGGGCCCGGCCTGCTCCCATACGCCCCCGAGATCCGCGGCGCAGCGTTGGTGGCCGGCGGTTCGCGCCTGGCGGAGACCGTCATCCATCAAGGTTCGCAGATCGCCCTCGGACAGATCGGGCCGCCGCTGTTTCCCGACGTGACGCCGATCGACCTCTGGGTCGTCCTATCGCTGTTTCAAACGATTGCGGACGGGCAAGATCCGCACAACCACGCGCGCTACATCTATCGCGATCCGGTCATGGTTGCCGGGACCATGCAGAAGGCGAGTATTCTCTTGATCGAGGGCTTGAACGATTCGCTGGTCCCGAACAACGCGACCAACTCGCTCGCCTGGGCGATGGGCCCGATCCCGCATCTGAAGCCGGTGCAGCGCGTGGTGCCGTACTTGGAGACGATCGACGGTCCGGTGTTGAAGAATATCGACGCCGACACGACCGCCGCGTTCTTCCAATATGTGCCGGTTGGCGTGGAGGGCATCGATCCGACACCCGGCTGCGCCGCGTTGCCGATTTCGATCGGCGGCGAAGGACATTACTGCGCACAGCGTGCCGCCGAGTCACTGCATCAACGCGAGGTGTTCTTCCAGACGACGGTTAGCAACGGCGTGCCGACGATCATCAACCCGTTTGCCGAGTGAGGCCTGCGGCCGGCGTCGGTTCTATGGCCCGCTCCCCGTTGGGTCGCTGCATACTGCGACGTCCGACACGTTGCTGCGTGCAATGCCAGTGAGATAAGCGGCATCGTTCCAAGATCGCATCCTTCGAGACGGCGCCTGAAGAGACGGCGCCTCCTCAGGATGAGCGGAAAGCTTCGCGGAAGCTCAATGTTTCCTGACAGACACCGCTCACGCTGAGGAGGTCGCGTCTTCTCAGCGACCGTCTCGAAGCGTGCCCGCTTGGCACGATGGCCTTTAACTCACGGGCATTGTCGCCAGGCGCAGGTGAGCGCGGATCGTGATGGTTCAGCGAGTGAACGAAAAGCCGACACCTATGCCATGGGCCGTGGCGAATTCGACGGCAGTGACCTTTTGGCTCCCGCTACGCACGCGCTTGGCGCGGATGGCGCCGCCCGTGCCGCCGATGACGAGTCCGTCCGCAGATACGTCCGCTACTACTCCGGGCTGATACGTGCCGCCGACGATCGCGCGGCAGTCGTACACGCGCAGCTTTTCGCCGTTGAACATCGTGTACGCCCCGGGCTGCGGGTCGCAGCCGCGGATGAGGTTATAGACTGCCGGCAGCGGCCGTGACCAGTCAATCGCGGCGTGCTCATCGCGACACAGTGGATCGTACGATGCTTGCGCCTCGTCCTGTACGCTCCGCGGTGCCGTGCCGGCGGCGATGCGCTGCACCGACTCGAGGACGGCATCGACACCGAGGGCGAACAATTTGTTGAAATAGAGCGATCCGGCGGTGTCGTCGGGATCGATCGCCGCGGTTTTCTGCAAGAGAATCGGGCCGGTGTCGATGCCCGGATCCACCCAGAAGACGGTCACGCCGCCCTGCGTCTCGCCCTTGATGAGCTGCCAGGGGATGGCGCTGCCGCCGCGATACTTGGGGAGCAATGATGGGTGGAAGCAAATGCTGCCGAGCCGCGGCACCTCGAAGGCGCTCTGCGGCACGATCTGCGTGACGTAGGCGAGCACGCCAAGATCGGCGCCAAGCGCGTTGAACTCCTCAACGACCTCGGGGCGCTTCAGGGAGGCATGCTGGTGCACCGCGATGCCCAGCGCCGTGGCGCGTGCCTTCACCGGGTCAGGCTTGCCGCCGGCGGCGTCAGGCGGACAATACACCGCGACCACCTCGTGGCCGTCGGCGCGGACGCCGTCGAGCACCTTTTCCGCAAAAGCGGCTTGTCCTATCAGGATGATTCGCATCACATCGGCTCGCTGATCGCATATGGCAGATGGCCGATGGCGCATGCAAGGTCGCTGATTGCAGATGGCTGATCGCTGAGGGCGCATGCAAGGCCGCTGATTGCAGATGGCCGATCGCTGATGGCGCAAGCAAGCACCTGGTGGAAAGCCAGCAACGATACGCGATCTGCCATCAGCGATCGGCGCGCGCTGCGACGCGTGGTTGATCGGCGGCCCACCGCGCTATGCCTTCAGATGCTTCTCGAAAAACTTGAGCAAGCGGCTCCATGCGTCCGCGGCTGACGCGGGGTGATATGACGCGCGCTCGTTGCAGAAGAAACCGTGGTCCGCACCGGGATACACGACGACTTCGGCGTTCTTCTTCAACTCGGCCAGGCGGGTCTTGACCCGTTCGACCTCATCGAGCGAAATGAACCCGTCCTTCTCGCCGTAAAAGAGCAGCAGAGCCCCGGTCAGCGCGGCGGCGTGATCGAGTGGCGCCTTCCCTCCAGGCGCGGCGCTGCCGATGCCGCCTCCATAGAATGGCACCCCGGCCTTCACTGCCGGATTGAGACACGCGGTGAGGAACGTGACGCGCCCACCCATGCAAAAGCCGGTGACTCCGATGCGATCGGCACGTACCGCGGGCTGTTGTTGGAGGTGGGAGATTGCGGCGCCCATGTCTTTCACGATGTTGTCATCGGAGAGCGCCATCATCAGGCGAATCGCTTCGGGTAGGTTGTCGTAACCGACGACGGCGTTGTTCTGGCGGTAATACAGATCCGGCGCCAACGTAACGTAGCCTTCACGTGCAAGGCGCGCTGCAACATCCTTGATGTGTTCGTTGAGACCGAAGGCTTCCTGGACAACCACCACGCCCGGATACCGGCCGCCTGCCGTTGGTCGCGAGAGACTCGCTCGCATGGCTCCATCGGCAGTCGTGACTTGCACCATTCCCGAAGTAATTTCCATGGTTTACCTCCTCGTTGTGGTGACGCCCGTATAGGAAGCTAGGGCGGAGTTTGCAAGCTCGTCTGCAGGTTGCACGTGGCACGTGGCTCGTGGCAAGAGGCAAGAACTCCGACTACGTGCGACATGCCACGTGCCACCGGCGTTCTTGACGGTTGCCAAGCGTTTGACAGTTCCGCAAGATCTCAAGTAGATAAAACGCCTTTTTTGCAGCTGCGGAGGTCCGATGGTAGTCCGGCGTGAAAAGACCAATTACGTCATTCAGTCTGTCTCACACGCGCTCGATGTGTTGGAGCAGTTCACTGGTGAAGCCGATGAGCTTGGTGTGACCGAGCTGAGCAAACGGCTGAAGCTCCACAAAAATAACGTGTTTCGATTGCTGGCAACCTTGGAGGCCCGCGGCTACATCGAGCAGAACAAGGCGACCGAGAACTATCGACTGAGCATCCGCTGCTTGCGGCTGGGGCAGCGGTTCATCACTCAGGTGGGCTTGTTGCGACAAGCGCGGCCGGTGCTGGTGCAAGTGGCCAGGACGAGCCGCGAGACGGCGTTCATCGCCGTGGTGCGCAACGCGAGCGTGGTGCCGCTCGATGCCGTCGAAGCGGATCAGCCCGTACGCCTAGCGGCGCGGATTGGCGAATTCCTGCCCTTGCACGCCACTGCCGTTGGCAAGTTGCAACTCGCCTTCGCCGACGAGGAGGTGCGCGGCTCGCTTCCTGAGACGCTGCAGAAGTTCACCGAGAAGACCATCGTCGAGCGCCAGGCCTTGGCACCGCAGCTGAAGAAGATTGCCGAAAACGGTTTTGCGGTCGATCTCGGCGAGCACATCGAAGACGTGCGTTCGGTTGCTGTTGCGGTGCGCGACTATACGCGCAGCGTCGTCGGAGCACTGGCGGTGGCCGGTCCGTCGTATCGGCTGTCGCAGGAGCGCATCGAGAAGGAAGTGGTGCCGCTGATGGTGAAAGCCGGACGCGATCTGTCGACTCGCCTGGGCTTCGACACCGAATAGGGGCCTGCGGGGCCTGCGGCCGGCGTCTTTTCAATGGGCCGCTCCGCGATGCGTCGCTAGGGGCGGCTCCGGATGAGGCAACCCGGCGAGGCGCTACAACTGGGCACCATGTTGCGCGTCAACCGAACCCCTGCGACGGCAGCCCCTAGCAGCCTGTCGGACTTGGAGATGTGCAGCGACCCAACGGGGAGCGGCCCATAGAAATGACGCCGACCGTAGGTCCTAGCGACCAACGGGAGCGACCCATAGAAAAGACGCCCAGGCGGAGCCTGTTGACCGACTAGTACCCCTGTGGTAGCGACACTTGGTTTTTCGAAATTCCCCCCTTGAGGAGGCTTCTGTGAAAATCTTTGTGACGGTCAAACGTGTGCCGGACCCGAATGCTGCGATCAAGGTCAAGCCGGACGGTAGTGGCATCGTGACCGACAATCTCAAGTATGTGGTCAATCCATTCGACGAAATTGCCATCGAGGAAGCGCTCCGGCTGAAGGAAAAAAGCGGTGCGAAAGAAGTGGTCCTAGTCAGCGTCGGAGGCAAAGTCGCCGCCGAGCAGCTGCGGACGGGGCTCGCCATGGGCGCCGATCGCGCCATTCTGGTGCTCAGTGAGCAGGAGCTCGACTCGCTCGCCGTGGCGCGGATCTTCCAGAAGCTGGTGCAGGACGAGAAGCCGGACCTGGTGCTGATGGGTAAGCAGGCGATCGACGACGATGCGAATCAAACCGGGCAGATGCTGGCGGCGCTGATGGGATGGTCGCAGGCTACCTTCGCGTCGAAGGTGGAGAGCCTCGAATCCGAAGCGGAGAAAGGTGGGCAGCCCGGCGTCCTCCTGAAAGACGGCAAGGCAAACGTCATCCGCGAAGTCGATGGTGGGCTGGAAACCTTGGAGCTACCGCTGCCTGCCGTGGTGACCGTTGACCTGCGGCTCAACACGCCACGCTATGCGTCGCTGCCAGGCATCATGAAGGCGCGCAAAAAGGAGCTGAAGGAAATTCCGATCGATAGCCTCGGTATCGACGTGAAGCCGCGGCTCAAGGTGCTGAAGCTCAACCCGCCGGCGCAACGCCAGGCCGGACGCAAGGTCGGCTCCGTCCAGGAGCTGGTACAGGTCCTGCACAACGAAGCGAAAGTCATTTGACCGCCGGGTCCTGAACCCGAGCGATCTTGGTCCGAACGGAGTGCATAATGGGAAACGTTCTCGTATTTGCTGAACATCAACATCACAAGTTTGCGAAGACCACCTTGGTGGCGATTGCCGCTGGCAAAGCTGCTGCCGGCGGCGGCGATTGTTATGCCGCCGTGCTCGGCAAAGGCATCGACGATCTTGCGGCGGAGATCGCCGAGTACGGCGTGAAGAAAGTTTTCGCCGTGGACGATCCGGCGCTCGAGCATTACACCGCCGACGCCCACGCCGCCGCTTTGGCGCAGTTGGTGAAAGAGAAGGGTATCGAAACCGTCGTTGCCACGGCCACGGCAGTGGGCAAGGACCTGTTGCCGCGTCTGGCCGCGCTGCTGGGCGCCGGCATGGCGAGCGAGGTTGTCGCGTTCAATGCCGACGGCACGATGGAGCGCCCGATGTATGCCGGCAACGTGCTGGCAACGGTGGCGATCGAAGGCTTACCCAAGGTGGTGAGTGTGCGCGCCACCGCCTTCGATCCGGCCACCAAGGGAACCAAGGGCGAGGTCGAGAAGGTGGCTGCGACCATCGACGGCGCTGCCAAGAACACGAAGTTCGTTTCGTACAACGAGATCAAGTCGGATCGCCCGGTGCTGACCGAGGCGCGCATCGTCGTCTCCGGTGGCCGCGCGCTCAAGTCGGGCGAGAACTTCAAGACGGTGCTCGAGCCGCTCGTCGATGCGCTGGGTGCGGCCATGGGCGCCAGCCGCGCTGCCGTCGACGCGGGATACGTGCCCAACGATCTTCAGGTCGGACAGACGGGCAAAGTGGTGGCTCCCCAGCTGTACATCGCGGTGGGCATCTCCGGCGCCATTCAGCACCTCGCCGGCATGAAGGACTCGAAGATCATCGTCGCCATCAACAAGGACGAAGAGGCGCCGATCTTTCAGGTCTCCGACTTCGGCTTGGTCGCTGACTTGTTCAAGGCTGTGCCGGAGATGGTTGAAGAAGTGAAGAAGCTGAAGTAGACACGCAGCATTGACTCGTCGAGTAAACAAGAGGGCGGCCAGAAATGGTCGCCCTCTTGTCTCTTGTGTGCGAAGCCATGCGGCGCGTTCAGCGCGCCTCCGGCGCTACCGACGGGCGGATGCGATAGAGGTGGAGCGGCACGTCGCCGGGCTCGAGGAACGACCAAAAGCCGTTCGCTGGAACGCGCGCGCTGGCCACTGGCTCGAGCCGGGGGTCTTGTGCCAGCGCGGTGCACAGGTCGCGCAGCACGCGACTCAAGCCGGGGTTGCGCCCCTCGCTGGCGGGTGTCGCCGCCAGATGGCACAAGGCTCCTTCGTAGTAGTATGTGCGGTCGTCTACTGCGGCCGGCAGATGCGGCTTCTCCGGGCGAATCGGTATCGGCTCGAAATGCAGCTGAGGGAACGTCACGGCCAGTGGGCTCTGGGGCAGATCGAGGCAGCAGTCCGGGTCGTTGTGGATGCGGTTGTCGCCGCGCGCTGGCAGGTGCAGCACCCGCGCATCCGCGGGCAACGCCGCCAATGCCTGACGCAGAAAACGGTGCTCGCCCTGGAAGGCGTACTCGTAGTGGTAAAGCGGGAGGGCCGCGGCTGCGACCGCCAGCACGCCGAGCATGGCGACCGCTCGTGCGCCGAGGTTTGCGGATGGCGCTGCCACGTGGCCTGCCAACAGCCGCCTGAACCTCTCGGCGACGGCCCCCATGCCGTATGCGGCGAGCAGCGCGAGCAGCGGCAACACGGGGAGGAAATAGCGCGCCCCAACCATGCCTTCGGCGTTGAACAAACGGCCGAGCAGGAGTTGCGGAATGCAGAAGGCCGCCACGATTGCGCCCAGCAGCCCCGGTCGCTCTGCCGCCAACACCACGACGCCGATCGCCAGCAGCGCCGTTGCCGGTAGAGGAAACCAGCTCGGCATTCCCGAGTTGACGGAGAAGAACTGCCGGACCAATTGGAGGTAATCGGAGACGCTGAACAGTGCTCGGAAGCGGGCAGCCAGATCCGGCGTTGGGATGTCGTAGCGCTGCATGAACAGCTCGAAAACCGCCGCCGCGGATATCGCGTACAGCAGGCTGTACGCGGCGGCATCGAGCCCCCGTTGCCAGCGGCGTCGGCTGCCGACCAGCGGCCCGAACAGCAGGGGCAACGGCGCTAGCACTGCTGCCTCGAGCCGCACAAGCGGCAGCAGCGCCGCCAACAGTGGCGCCAGCAGGCGCTCAGGCCAATTGCGCTCGCCTTGCGCCCGCAACCACACGACGAGCAACAAGGCGAACAGCAACTCCACTTGCACGTGCGGGGTGTCCGACCAGCCGATGCGTACCGCCATCGGCAGCAGCGCCCACAGCAACAGCGCCAGCCAAGCCGCGCCGCGTTCGACCAACAGGATTCGGAACGCAACGTAGAATAGCCCTCCCGAAATTGCGTGCAGAAGAAGATTCAGGCCGAACAGCGTGCGCTCGGTCCAGGGCAGAATCCAGCGCAGCACTGCCTGCAAGAAAAAGCCCGCGATACCGTTCTGGTCGTCGGCGGTGAGTATCCCACCGGATGCCGGCAGGTTGTTCGAGTACCAGTTGGCGACCGACGGCTCTCCGAGCAGTACCGTGACGGCAAGAGTCAGGGTGCCAACCAGCGCGGCGTCGCTGAGCATCTGGGGTGAGAACGGCCGTGCCCGCCACAGCACCAGGAGGCTCAGCGGGACGATCGCTCCATAGAGTGCCAGCGCCCAGGTGAATGCGACAACCCGTTCTCGGCCCACGGCAAAGCCGTACGCAGGCACCCAAAACCTCGCGGGGGTGCCGGCAAGCACGTGCGTGGCGAGAGAACGTAACCGAGCCATCGCTGGCGGATCACAGGCCGGCGTACAGCTCAAGACGATGACGATGTCGTTGCCCGGCTGCTCGACCACTACGCTGCCCGGAGGTTCCGGTTCGCGTGCCCGCACATGCTCCAGTGTCATCGCCGCGCTGTGGCCAGGGGCCGCCAGGGACACCCGAACGATGCCCCCATCCATGCGTCCGCCGGTGATGCGGAACTCACCGGTGGGTTCGCCCCACGCTGCGCCGAAGAGGGCGACGAGATCCGGCGCCCGTTCGCGCGGCACCACGAAGGTTTCGCGGGAACAGCCGCCGCCGCTACTCAGGAAGACGAACGTCGCCAGTGCGAGCTCGTACCACCTTGCTGTCCCACCGAACCTCACCTCGAACCTGAACCGCCGAACCCATCCCTGGAAGCGGGACTCTCGCTGGAAAGATTCACGTTGCAAGCAGCCATCGTCGCATGATACGCGACAAGCCAAGACTGGTGCTAGAGAGATCCAGCAACAGCAGTACCACAAGAGGGGGCTTTATGAAGAATTCTTTGCTTGCCGGCGGAATCATGATCATGCTCGCGGCGAGCGCGTGGGCGAACATCAACACGTCTGAGTCGGGTTTGGGGGGCAGGGGAAATCTCACCCTGGGGAAAGTGACGACAGCGTCCGTAAACCTTTCCGGCCCTAGTGATACGCAGACGCTGTATACCACCCCCGCTGCTCATGACTTCCTCTTGACGCAGGTGTGCGGCAGCGTGGGGGCTGGAGGTGTGCGGCTGGCGATCACCGGATTCGGAACTATCGCCGAGACAGGCACCGAGCCGTGTGTCACGTTCAGTCCCGGTGTGATCGTCCCGAAGAATGCGGCGATTACTTGCTCCACCGCGGCTGCGGCTACGCCCGGGACCTCTTATTTCTGCACGATCAACGGGCTGCAGAAATAGAATAAGGCGGTGCGATGCCGGGCGATGCGGCGCTACGGTAGGCTCCCGGCCCAAGCAGGTGTCACCCGCGTCGTGTTAGCTGGCCAGCCTTCGGCGTCTCAGCCCTTCATATTGTCCAACTCCGGGCCCTTGGCTGCGCGCCGCTTTGCCGGGGCCTCAGACTCCGAGCAGGAACAGCAATGACTGCACCCACGCGACCCGAACCGGCGGCCCTCACTTTCGATCCGGAGGTGCTGCGCGCGAAGTATCGGGAGGAGCGCGCCAAGCGCCTGCGCGCCGACGGCAACGATCAATATGTCGAGGTCAGCGGTGGCTTCGCGCATTTCTTGGACGATCCCTACGTTGAGCCAGGATTCACGCGCGCGTCACTCACAGATGACGTGGAAGTTGTCGTGATCGGCGGCGGCTTCGGCGGGCTCCTTGCCGCCGCACGCTTGTGCGAGTCCGGCATCACGGACGTGCGCATCATCGAAAAGGCCGGGGACTTCGGCGGTACCTGGTACTGGAACCGCTATCCCGGCGCGATGTGCGACGTCGAGGCCTACATCTACCTCCCGCTGCTCGAAGAGCTGGCATACGTACCGAGCGAGAAGTACGCCCGCGCTCCAGAGATCCTGGCTCACAGCCGCGCCATCGGCCGGAAGTATGACCTCTACCGCAACGCGTGCTTCCAAACCGAAGTGACCGAGTTGCGATGGGACGAGAACGCCGGACGCTGGATCGTCTCCACCAATCGCGGCGATCGGATCACGGCGCACCATGTCGTCATGTCGAACGGACCGCTCAATCGGCCCAAGCTCCCCGGGATCCCCGGTATCGAGTCATTCCGCGGGCACTCGTTCCACACCAGCCGTTGGGACTATGCGTACACGGGTGGCGACTCCAACGGCAACCTGACGGGTCTGCGCGGCAAGCGCGTCGGAATCATCGGCACCGGCGCCACCGCCGTGCAGTGCGTGCCGCATCTCGGCGCGGCGGCCGACCATCTGTACGTGTTTCAGCGGACGCCGTCGTCGATCGATGTCCGCGCCAACCGCCCCACCGATCCGCAGTGGGCCAGCAGCTTGCAGCCGGGCTGGCACCAGCAGCGCATGGACAACTTCAACATCCTGGTGACGGGTGGGTTCCAGGAAGAGGACCTGGTCAGCGACGGATGGACCGATATCATCCGCAAGCTCCTCGTCATGGTGCAGAAGGACGAGGGCGGCGCGGTCTCTCGAGACGGCATCGTGAAGACGTTGGAGATGGCGGATTTCCAGAAAATGGAGCAGGTCCGCGCGCGTGTCGACGCGATCGTTCGCGACGAACGAACCGCCGCGGCACTCAAGCCCTACTACCGGCAGTTCTGCAAGCGTCCCTGCTTCCATGATGAGTACCTCGACACCTTCAACCGGCCCAACGTGACGCTGGTGGATACGCAGGGCAAGGGAGTCGAGCGCGTCACGGCCAAGGGTGTCGTCGTCGATGGTGCGGAGTACGCAGTGGACTGCCTGATCTACGCCACCGGTTTCGAGGTCGGAACAGACTATACGCGGCGCGCCGGCTACGAGTTGTATGGGCGGAACGGGCTGACCTTGACAGAAAAATGGAAAGGCGGCGTGGCGACGCTGCACGGCATGTTCAGCCGCGGCTTTCCGAACTGCTTCATCATGGGGCCGCAGCAAACGGGCTTCACGGTCAACTATCCGCACATGCTGAACGAGCAGAGCAAACACATTGCCCACATCATCAAGCACGCCGCCGATCACGGCGTCGGCACGATCGAGGTGTCGGAAGCGGCCGAGCGGGGCTGGGTCGAAACCATCATTCAGATGGCCGTCGTTGCCCAGCAGTTCCTCGAGGACTGTACGCCGGGCTACTACAACAACGAGGGCAAGCCGGCCGAGCGCAGCGGCCAGAACGGGTTCTACGGCGGCGGCTCGGTCGAGTTTTTCCGCATCCTGCAAGCGTGGCGCGCCGCCGGTGACCTGCAAGGGCTGGAGCTGACGTAGCCGGGTCGTTCTTACGACGGGGGTAGTGCATCGGGCGAGCTCTAGCGCAGCATGGCTGCGCTAGTCCATATTGTGGAGTCGGACAGCTCTGCGCCGGGTTGCCATCACTTCATATTGTCCGCCACCAGCTCCATCACGTCGAGGGCGCTGACCTGTTCCTCCATGCCCTTGGCCTTGATGCCGTCGTCGACCATGGTCATGCAGTAGGGACACGCCACCGCGACGGTGTCGGGATTGGTCTCCAGCAGCTGCTCGACGCGGCGCGTGTTGACGCGCTTGTCCGGCTCCTCTTCCATCCACATGCGGCCGCCGCCGGCGCCACAGCACATGCCGAACTTGCGGTTGCGTTCCGGCTCCTTCAAGGTCACGCCCGGAATCAGTTGTAGGATGTCACGCGGCGCGTCGTAGACCTCGTTGTAGCGTCCGAGGTAGCAGGAGTCGTGGTAGGTGACGGCCTTGGTGCCGTTGAGATTGAACTCGATCTTGCCCTGGCCGATCAGCTGCTTCACGAACTCGGTGGCGTGGATGACTTCGTAGTTGCCGCCGAATTGCGGGTACTCGTTTTTCAGGGTGTTGAAGCAGTGCGGGCAGTTGGTGAGGATCTTGCGCACTTTGTAGCCGTTGAGCGACTCGACGCACATCTGCGCCATCGTCTGAAAGAGATACTCGTTGCCGATGCGCCGTGCCGTCTCGCCGTTGCACAGCTCCTCCTTGCCGAGGATGGCGAAGTCGACGTTGGCTTGCTTGAGAATCTTCGCGACGGCATGCGTCGTGCGCTTGGCGCGATCGTCGAATGAGCCGGCGCAGCCGACGTAGTAGAGATATTCGGCGTCGGGCTTGTCGGCCATCAGGGGGATGTCTAACCCTTCGGCCCAGGCGTCGCGCTGCATCGCGTCGACACCCCAAGGGTTGCTTTGCGTCTCCATCCCCTTGAACGTGCGCGTCAGCTCGGCCGGGAAGCGCGACTCCTCCTGCACCAAATGCCGGCGCATGTCGACGATCTTGTCGACGTACTCGATCATCACCGGGCAGGCTTCTTCGCAGGCGCGACACGTGGTGCAGGCCCACAGCACCTCGTCGTGGATGAGGCGCTCGCCGACGATGTTTTCGCCGACGTTCGCGGCCTCGGCGCCGTCACCGCCCGCCGGCTTGAGCGCCAGCGTCTCGCCTTCGTGCTCGTAGAGATAGTCGCGCAGATTGAGCAGCAATTGGCGGGGTGCCAGCTCCTTGCCGCTCATCGTCGCCGGGCAGTGCGACGAGCAGCGGCCACATTCGGTGCAGGAATACATGTCGAGGACTTGCTTCCAGGTGAACTGGTTGATGTAGGATGTCCCGAAGGTCGTGGCGTTCTCCAGGTCCTGCTTGCTGAGGGCGCCCGTCGGCTCGGTTTTCAGGAAGAGGACGTTGGGCAACGAGGTGATGATGTGGAAATGCTTGGAGAGCGGCAGCAGGTTCAGGAACACGAGAATGACGCAGTTGTGCATCCACCACCCGAAGTTGCTGAAGAACTGCGCGGCGCCGACGCCGCCGAGCCCGGCCAGCGCCAGGCCCACCAGGTGACTGAAGGGCTGCCACGCCATCTCGGCTTGCACGTCGGGGTTGGCGGCGTCGTAGATCATGCGGCCGCCGTCGTACAGCTTGCCGCCGAGCATGATGCAGCCGATGAAGATCAGAATGAGGTAGGCTTCCCCATGCGATTGGTGCGACAGGCGCTCCTCGGCCGGCTTGAAACCGTAGAGGCGCGCCGGGTGCGACACGCCCCAGCGGTAGAGCGCGACGCCGATGGCGATCAGCACCGCGACCTCCATGAAATCCTTCACCAGGAGATACGGACCGCCGAGCAGATGCGGCGTGAACAGCGGCACGTAGAAGTTCGGAAAGAAACCGCGGGCAAACATGGTGACCACTTGCACGGCCAGGACGGTGAAGCCCCAGAAAATGAAGAAGTGCATCCAGCCGGCGGTCTGCTCGCTGATGCGCGTCTCGGGGCGCGGCTGCCGTTGCACGAATTTCTTCTGTCCGAAAAAGTAGACGAGCACCGCCTGCAGGCGCTCCGGCAGGTCGTCGAAACGGTTGACGGGCGTGGCTTTGAGCAGTACGCCGATGCGCCGATAGATGGTGCGGCCGAAGTAACCCATGGCGAATATGACTACAACGCTGAAGATCAGCGCATTCATTTTTCCACCTCCCGTCCGACCCGGACTGGGTCGAGTCTTATGAGAAACGATTCGTCAATACAAGCCGGGCCACGGCGCGGCAATCTTGCCTTATGTGTGCGGAAAGCCGCGCTGTTCCTGGCTTTCGTCGTCCTCGGCTTGGCGCTGGGTGCGCCGCTGGCGGCGTGCAGTCAACGGCCCGCGGTGGTCATTCACGGCAGTCGTGAGACGGTCACCGTGAACATCGAAATCGCCGACACGCCCGACAAGCGCGCCAGCGGCCTGATGTATCGCCGCGATCTGGCACCCGACGCCGGCATGCTGTTCCTCTTCCGCACGGCCGCGCCGCAGAAGTTTTGGATGAAGAACACAGTGCTGCCGCTCGACATGATCTTCATCGGCGCGAATCGCAAGATCGTCGGCATTGTCGCCGACACCAGACCCTTCTCCACCAATCCGTTGGGCCCGGACGAACCGTCGCAGTACGTCTTGGAGGTCAACGCCGGCTTCGCTGCGAAACACGGCCTGGCTGTTGGCGACCAGGTGGAGCTCCTCCGCGTGCCGGACGCGGTCGCGGAGTAGGGGCTGCGCCCAGCGTCTCTTTTATGGCCCGCTTCCCCTTTCGGGGAGCCTCAGGGAGGATTGATCGCGAGGGGGTGCCCTCGCGAACCGTGCGCAAGCGCGATGCGGGTCGGTCCTCGCCTGCGTAATGAGCGCCTCAGGCGTCGGCGGTTGTCTCGGATTCAGGGTGGTCTATCGCCACAGCGCCAGCACCAGGCCCGCGGCGAGCAGGAGCACGAGGATGAAGCGCCACGTCGTGCTCTCGGGTTCTGCGGCGATGAGTGGGATCTCTGTGCGTTCCTGCGCCTGCAGATCCTCGGCGGGTTCGTCCGTATCGTCGTCGGCCGGCTCGATGTCCTCGGCCTGTTCTACGTCTGTCCACTGGCTGCCGATGGCGTCGTCTTGATCCAGCGATGCCAGCATCGCTTGTGCATCGTCGAAGCGGCTGGGGGGCACGGAGAGTGCCACCGGCAGCGTCACTGCGATCGGTTCCTGGACCGGTTCGTCGGGAAGCCGCAGGCGCTGCAGCCCTTCGCATTCCAGCAGACAGGCCATGCCCTCCATCGTCAAGAGCTTGGCCAGTTGTTCCGCCTGCTCGCCCGGCAGGGTTGCCAAGACGCGCGTCGGCGGTTCCATGGGTTCTCCGTCGCCCTCCGTCGACTGTGGTGAATCCTCGCGACCCTCGAAGCGCGGCAACGGCCCGGGCTGCAGCACGCCGCCGCACTCGGCGCAGGCCGGCGCCGTGGCGATGTACTCGGTCTGGCAGGCGACGCAGTGCTGGAGATCGGACATCGTCGTCGCTGACTACTGCAACCCGGGGCGAAAAGAAAAGCTGGCTGGTCCGATTTGTGCGGCCGAAGGCGTTTGGCGACATCGCGTTGCGATGCAAACCAATTGGCCCGTTCTCCGTTCTCGATTTTCCATTCCCGGCTTTCCATGGTCTTCCTCTGCGTGTGCAGAACCCTTCAGTCTTACAACTTCATTTCTAAATGCGAATCGTCCGCCACGCCCCTGCGCGGAAGCGCGCTAGCCACGTTGAGCTGAGCACCACGACATACCCGAGCTCGCCCAGCCAGGCGCCGGTGACGCCGCCTTGCAGGACGACGGCGACCAGGTAGACCAGGGGCAAGCGAACCAGCCAGGCGAGCGACGCCTGTACCGCAAACGGCCAGCGCGTGTCGCCCGCGCCGCGCAACGAGCCGCCGGCGATGATGCCGACGGCATCGACGAGCTGGAACAACGCGCCCAATGCCAACAGCGGACGGCCCAGGCGGATGACCTCGGCGTCGCGCGTGAAGATGCCGAGCAGCAGGTCGGGTACGCTGAGGAACAACGTGGCCACCACCGCCGCCAGCAGCAGGCCAAGCTGGAGCGCCGAACGGTGGCTGCGTTCTGCCGCTGCCAGATCGCGCGCGCCGACGTAACGGCCCACCAACGCGCCGCAGGCGATGGAGATGCCGAAGGCCTGCATGAAGGACAGCGAGAGCAACTGAATCATCGCCTGGCTCGCCGCCATCTGCACGTTGCCCATGCGTGCGATGATCGTCGAGAACAACGCGAACGAGACCATATCCAAAATCCACTGCCCGCCGACCGGCAGGCTGGTGCGGGTAAAGCGCCGCATGTCGGACCACACCGGCCGCGGCGGTCTGGTGCCGTATGCCGTGATGATGCGGCGACGGAAGATCGCCACCAGCATGATGCTCAGATAGGTCCAGGTGCCGATGGCCATTGCCGCGCCGGCACCGACGACGCCCCACGCCGGCAAGCCGAGACGACCGAGGATCAGCCCGTACGCCAGCACCGCGTTCACCAGGTTGGCGCCAATCGCGGCGACCAGCGGCGTGCGGGTGTCGCCGATGCCGCGGAAGAAGGAGGTGAAGACGACGGTGGCAACCAACGCCGGCGCCCCGCACAAGCGTGCGTGCGCATAGTGCGTGGCCAACCGCTGCAGCTCCGGTGATGGCCCGAGCACATAGAGCAGCGGCCCGAAGCCGGCGGCGATGAGGACGAACCAGACACACGCCGGCGGCAGCAGGGCATAGAGCCCCTGCCACGCCCAGTAGCCGCAGCGCTTCGCGTCGCCGGCGCCGAATGCCTGCGACACGAAGGTTTGCACGCCGGTGCCGGTGCCGAAGAAGATGACCAGCATGGTCCAGAGCCACACGCCGCCGAAGCCCACCGCGCCCAGCTCGGTGACCCCGACGCGGCCGACAATCGCCGAATCGACCACCTGCATGATCGTGTCCGAGAGTGTCTGCAACACCGCTGGCGCCGCCAACAGCGCGACTTCGGGCACACTGCCTGGCAGGCGTCGCGCTCCCTGCATACCCAGAACTTCCACTTTTGCCGTCATGATCCGCACTCCCAGAAATACCAGGGGCCACGAACGCCTCGCGCGTCCGCGGCCCCTGGTGGAGGCTTCTCAATCCGCTGCCGTCAGTGTCGGATGTGCGCGCGCAGGTTCTTGGCGATGGCATTCCTCGACGCCGTCGCCACGAAATTGCAAAATCTCTCGTTGATCCGCCGCACCCGATCACGCTCCATGCAAGTGGGCGGCACGCTACCACGCGCCTCGGGCGCACGACAACAAGAAAACTGACGAAGCGCGGGGGCGTTTTCTACGATCGTCGGGGGCGCACGCCGCGCTTGTGTTTGGCGGTCAGCGACGATTATGAAGAAGACATATGTCCGTCGTCTGGTACTTCGCCTACGGTTCGAACATGCAGAGCGCGACCCTGCGTGGGCGGCGCGGCATCGAGTACCGCCGCGCCCTGCCGGCGCGACTCGACGGCTGGCGCCTGGTGCTCGATAAACCGCCGCTGATCCCGATCGGCGGCTCCTTTGCAAATGTCATCCCCGATGCGAACGCTGCCGTGCATGGCGTGTTGTTCGAGATGACTGACGAGGATATGGAGCACCTCGACCTGACCGAAGGCGTGCTGGTGGGCAATTACGAGCGCGTGCCGGTGACGGTGTGGCCGCTGTCCCCGCCGGACGCCGAGGCGATCGTGGCATTTACCCTGACGTCCGAACGGCGCGACCCGGAGCGCTTGCCCACGCATCGGTATATGCGGCTGCTGATCGAAGGCGCCGAAGAACACGGCCTGCCGGCGGAGTACATCGCCGAGCTGCGTGCGTTGCCCGCGCATGCAGAGACACCGGAAGCCGCGGAGCTGCGGCCGCTCATGGACCAGCTGATGCGGCGGCCCGGGAAGAATAGGGCTGAGTCCTGAGTGCTGAGTTGAACTCTGAGGATTCCTTCCCAGATTCACTCAGGACTCAGCACTCAGCACTCTATTCCGGCTGCCGCGACTGCTTGGCGAAGAGCTCGTCCTTGCGGGCGATCAGGTCCTCGGCGGTGAAGGCGGCGTTGGGTTTGCTGATCTGTCCAACCGCATGCCAACCCTTCATCAAACTGATCTCGCCGCCCCAGACGACGAAGCCCTGGCCGTTGATGTCACCAGCGGCTTCCGAGGCGAGGAAGGTTACCAGCTGCGCCGGCCATGCCGGGCTGAAGGCATCGAAGCCGCTCTCCGGCTTGGCGAACATGGCGCTGTTCGGCATGGTCTCGGTCATGCGCGTGCGCGCGCGGGGAGCGATGAAGTTTGCGGTCACTCCGTACTTCCCCATCTCGCGCGCCATGCTGATGGTGAGCGCGGCGATCGCTGCTTTCGCCATGCCGTAGTTGCTGTTCCCTGCGGTTCCCATGAGGCCGGCTTCGGAGGACGTATTGATGATGCGCCCAAAGACCGTGCCGCCGGCGTGCTTGGCGCTCTCGCGCCAGCGCACACACGCGTGCCGGGTCATGGCGAAGTGTCCCTTGCAATGCACGCGCAGCACCAGGTCGAATTCTTCCTCCGACATGTTGAAGCTCATGCGGTCGCGCAGCACCCCGGCATTGTTGACCAGGATGTCCAGTGTGCCGAACGTGTCGTACGCCTGCTCGATCGTGCGCTGCGCGCCTTCCCAGCTCGAGATGTCTTCGTAATTGGTGTCCGCGTCGCCACCGGCGCGCTTGATCTCCGCCACGACCGCCGCCGCCGGCGAATCGTCCGTGCCTTCGCCACTGACCGAGACCCCGACGTCGTTGACGACGACCTTCGCCCCCGCGGCCGCGAGCGCCAGCGCCTCTTCACGCCCGAGCCCACGCCCTGCGCCAGTCACAATAGCCACTCTGCCGGCGAGCAATGACATTGAGGACATCTCCTTGCACCTGCTCTGAGGATCAACTGCTGGTAAGGAGTAAGGAGTGAGGGGTAAGGGGCAAGATCAGGATCAAGAGGATTCCCGACCCCTTACTTCTTACCCCTTACTCCTTACCCGCCTAGTGGAAAGTTATGCAGCGAACTGTGCCCGACCCTGTGAGAGCACCACGTTGCCCTTCTGGGTCTCCGCCTGCACGATGGCGTCGCCGTTACCGACGATCCACATCTTGGTGACGATGGTGTCGCCGAAGTACACCTGATCGGCAAAGCGCGCGGCGAAGTGGCGGAAGCGCGCCGGGTCGCCGCCGCACAAGCCCTTCAAGATGGCGCGACCGGCGAAGCCATAAGTGCACAGGCCGTGGACGAAGGGTTTCTCGAAGCCGGCCATCTTGGCGAATTCGGGATCGATGTGGATCGGATTCGGATCACCCGAGAGGCGATAGATCGCGCCTTGCTCGGGACGCGTCACGTCCTCGACCACGACGTCTGGTTTGCGGTCAGGCGGGACATTGAGGTCAGCCGTCGACGGGCCGCGCTCGCCGCCGAAATTGCCGGCGCCACGGATGAAGAGCGTCGCCTTGGTGGTGAGTAGCAGGCCCTTGTCGTCTTCGACGATGCCCTCCGAGCCGATCACGGCGGCTTTGCCTTTATCCCACACCTCACTGATTCGCCCGGTGATCTTCACCTTGCCTTCGGGCGGAATCTCGCGGTGCAAGGTGATCGATTGCTCGCCGTGCAGCAGCATCGCCAGGTTGACCTCGACGTTCGAGATGAGCCCGCCCATCGAAAACATGCCGGGAATCACCGCGTACGTCGGTAGCACCTTCGGCCCTTTGCCTTCGAAGACGTACTCGAGCTCGCCCTCGGGCTTGGCACCCACCCCAACTGCATACAGCATGACGTCCTTGGCGCTCCAGGTGAAGGGCACCGGCTCGAACGTCATGCCAACTAGATCCATCGATATTGGTTTACTCATGGCTGACCCTTTTCGGGAAAGTTCGTCTTTGAGTCAAGAGAGGCTGATGGCAGATCGCGGATCGCAGATCGCCCTGAGACAGACAACAACGCTCGCCCACGCTGCGGGAAGTTGAGCGGCCAGCAGCGACCTGCCAGCAGCGATCAGCCTCTGAGCAGATCCGGCTGCTTGAACGCTGTCCAGCCGCGGTCGCAGTTGAGCACGGCGCCGGTGAAGCTGCGTGAGTCGTCGCTGGCGAGGAAGACGACGACCTCGGCGATCTCTTCCGCTGTCTGCAGCCCGGTGGCGTGGCCTTTGGCGAAGGCGGCCTTCATTTCGTCGCTCTGCCAGATCATCGCGTTCATCGGCGTGTCGACGTAGCCCGGGCTGATGGCGTTGACCCGGATGTTGAGCATGCCGCAGCTGGGCGCCATCGATTTCGTCAGTACCGCGACGCCGCCCTTCGACGCGGCGTAGCCGTCGAGGCCGCCGTGCGGCAGGTGCGCCATCGACGACGCGGTGTTGATGATAGCGCCGCCGCCGGCGTTCACCATTTCGGGAATTGCATAGTGCGAGCAGTAGAACGCGCTCGACAGGTTGGTGCGAATAACCCGGTCCCACACCGCGGGATCGACGCGTGCCGTGAAGCCGTCGTCGAAGGGTAGGGCGATGCCGGCGTTGTTGTAGAGAATGTGGAGCGCGCCGTACGCGGCGACGGTTTCCTGAACCAGCCGTTCGCAGTCGACTGCGAGGCTGACATCCGCGGCGATGAAATGTGCCTCACCGCCGCGGGAATGAATGGCCGCGACCGCCGCCGCCCCGGTTTCAACGTTGATATCCGATACGACGACCTTGGCCCCTTCACGCGCCAACGCCAGCGCGCCGGCCCGTCCGATCCCTGATCCGCCTCCCGTAATGATGGCGACCTTGTCCTTGAGACGCATGGTGATCCTCCCGCGCCGAGGAATGCCACAAGAGCGGCGGTCTTGCCTACCCCTGCGTTGCGAGGCTCCTGATCCCGAATCCCGAATCCACCTTGACCGTTACCCGGAGCGCGTGCGAAGACATGGGCGTATTTCCACGTCCATTTCGTTTGATCGGGGAGCCCAATGGGAAAAATCGCTTTCTGGATTCTTGGAGTGTGCGTTGCCGCGACGTTCAGCGCGGCCGCGGCGCGTGCGCAATCGTGCACCGGCGACTGCGACGGATCGAATCAGGTCACCGTCGGTGAAATCATCACCATGGTGAATATCGCGCTCGACAACGCAAACGTCTCGGGGTGCGTCGCCGGCGACACCAACCATGACAGCGCGATCACCATCGACGAGATTCTCGTCGCGGTGGCGAACGCGTTGTCCGGGTGCCCGCCGCAGGCCACAGCGACCCCGACGAGCATGCCGACCGCAACGACGACGCCGTCCCTTACTGCGACGAGCGGGCCGACGTGGACGCCGATTCCGACCGGTGGCTTCCTGGTCGGCGCGGCGAAGCGGGACATCTCGCCGGACCTGGAGAATACCGGCCACAGCCGCAACGGCAACGTCTACCTCGGCGGCTTCGGCTTTGGACCCAGCCGGCTCTCGCAGGGGATATTGGCGCCCATTCACGTGCGCGCGTGGGTGATCTCCAACGGCACCGACACCGTCGCGTTTGCCGAGAACGAAACGCAAGGCGCCTTCGCGTCGTACAAGAAAGGGCCTTGGGGGCATCACGACATCGCCATCGCGGTCGAGCAAGCGACGCAGGGTCGCATCACCCACGACCACGTCGTCGTCGGCTCGGATCACAGCCACTCCGGGCCAGACACCAGTGGGGTCTTTGGTGGCCTGCCGAATGCCTACCTGCAGTTCATCAAGGACCAAACAGTCGGCGCGATCACCGACGCATTCGCGGCCCTGCAACCGGCGCAGCTGCTGACCGGTACCATCGATGCGACCGAGCTGATCAATAGCCAGTTTGGTCCGCCCATGGATCAAGTGGACGGCGAGCTGCGCGTACTCGTGGCGGCTGATCCGGCCGATGCGACGCATCTCCAAACCGTGCTGATCAACTACTCGGCGCACGCGGACGTGCTGGGCGCCGACAACCTGCTCGTTTCATCGGATTGGCCGGGCGTCACGGCAACGCAAGTCGAGCAGGCGCTCGGCATCGACACCGCCGTCGTCATGGTGGCCGACGTCGGCCGCACGCAGCCCAACCGCCCCGATGGCGACAACGCCGATAAGCTCAATGCCTACTCCAGCGAGGTGACGGCCAAAGTGTTGTCGGCGCTCGATCACCTCACGCCGCAGAGTGGGAACGACATCAAGGGCACGCAGCTCTTCTTGCGTGACCAGTACAACAACCACTTCCTCGACTTGCTCCTGCTGACCACGGCGATCTCGCGCAGCAGTCAGCCGCCGTGGCTCGACAACGGCGTCATCGGCACGGTCGTCTCCACTTTCCAGATCGGCGATCTGTTCTTTGCCGCTGTGCCCGGCGAATCGTATCCGGCGGTGCAGTTCGCCTTGGAGGGTGCGGTGCCCGCCGCGCGTCACTTCATTTTCGGGCTCGCCAACGACCAACTCGGCTACTTGATCGCGCCGCAGGAAGGCTACCCGCAAATCGCGGCGTCGGCGCCGAGCAACGACAACGCGCTGTTCAACGTCAGTCCCGCGATCGGCGACCACGTCATGTGCACGCTCTTCAAAGCGGCCCGCCAAATCGGCTACACGCTGCCCGACGATCCGGATAAGTGCGCGGTCTGGGCGCAGGAGGACAACACCGTTCCCAACTGAGGACAACAGATGACAGACGCCCAGACAACTGACTCAACGAAGTCTGTTGTCTGGGCGTCTATTGTCTGTTGTCTCTCTTTTTGATGGAGGGCGATTACATGCCAGCGTACCCGATTCGTTTCGGAGTTCAGACCGGACAGCAGAGCCTCGAATGGAAGGACATGCTTGGCTTGTGGCAGAAGGCCGATGCCTGGGGCTACGACTCGTTATGGAACTTCGACCACTTCTACGCGATCTTCGTGGATCCCGAGGGGCCGTGCTTCGAAGGGTGGACGACCCTGAGCGCGCTGGGCCAAGCCACCACGCGGGCCCGCATCGGCCACCTCGTAAACGGCAACACCTACCGGCATCCGTGCATCACCGCGAAGATGGCGGCGACACTCGATCACATCACCGGCGGCCGTCTCAACCTCGGTATCGGCGCCGGCTGGTTCGAGCTCGAGCACAACAGCTTCGGAATCGACTTCAAGACCGTCCCCGGCCGTCTCGCCGCCCTCGACGAGGCCTGCCAGATCCTCCGCGGCATGTTCACGCAGCCGAAGACCACGGTGCATGGCAAGCACTACACCGTCACCGACGCGATGTGTAACCCGAAGCCGCTGCAGGCGCGTGTGCCGATCATGATCGGCGGCTCAGGCAAGCAGGTGTTGCTCAAGATCGTCGCCAAGCATGCCGACATGTGGAACTCGACCGGCAGCGCCGAGCACATGCGCGAGTTGATCGATGTCATCGAGCGGCATTGCGCAAGCGTCGGGCGCGACCCGGAAACCATCGAGAAAACGGTGATGATGCCGCTCTGTTACAAGGCCGCGCCGCCGCGCGAGGAGTTCGTGTGCAACCTCATCGCGCAGATGGGACAGACGACCCCCGACGTGGCGCGCCAGCGCATCATGATCGGCGATCAGCAGGAATGCCTCGAGACCATCGCGCGCTACACCAAGGCCGGGATCACGCATTTCATCTTCATGACCTTCGCGCCGTTCTTCCTCGACGAGATTCAGGGATTCGCCGAGGAGGTGATCCCGGCGGTGCGGGGCAAGGGGTAGGGTCCGCGGGCGGTGGTGAGCAGAAAATGGAAAACCGGGAACGGGAAACTGAGAATGGAGAACGGGCCAATTGGCCTGATGTTCCATCTGCCGGTTCTCAATTCCCGGTTGTCCATTCTCGGTTTTCCATTTCTTCCTGTTTGGGTTCGGTTCTGCGCGGTTGGCAAGGCGAGCGACGCGACGCGATCGTAAATTGGACCGCCTAGCAGCCTGTCGGACGTGGCAGTCCCTAGCGACCAATCCTGTCCTGAGGCTCCCCGAAGGGGGGGCTGGCTATAGAAGAGACGCCGGCCGCAGGCCTAGTGCGCCACCGCTCCCGCCGTTGCGCGTCGCGCGCCCAACCTCGCGGCGGCAAGACGCAGCACCAGCGCCCCAACCAGCAGCAGTGCCACGGGGATGTACGCCGCCGATTCCAGGGCGCGCGGGACATAGCTTTGCAGGAAGATGAACCAGATGTAGTAGACGCCGATGGTGTGCAGCCGTTGCCAGCGCTGGCGACCCAACCACGTCACCGCGCCGTCGAACGAGGTGGCGGCCATCGCGGCGATGAACATGTAGGCAAGCCCGCCGCCGACCAGCGTCACGGTGTTGATCTCCAAGAAGCCGGCGACAGCGGCGGCATAGATGATGAACAACAAGTGCACGGCGTGTGAGACGGCGAACGACAAGCCGAGGTAGCGGCGGTTGCGCAGCATCCATCTCGTGAGCGGCCGTGGGCACACGCGCGCGACGGACGACGCCGCAAACGCGGCGGTGAAGAGCACGACGGAGGTGCGCGCGGTGAGACGGATCATCATGCGGATCCCCGGCTCCTCGGTGCCGTGGATTTCCAACGTGATTGCCGTCAGCGCGGTCAATGCGAGTGTGGCGTAGGCGACGATGCGGGGACCTTCGAGCCGCCTGCGTTGTCCGTGCATGACTGCAGAATAGAGCACAGCCGGCGGCGGGTGTGGAAGGACCCGGCCGTCCGGTATTCCAACGACCGTCGTGCGCCAGGGGCTCAGCCGACCTTCAGCCCGATCGCGAAGCCGGCGACGAAGCCGCTGCCGAACGGCAGATTTGCGGTGACGATCTCCCACAGCCGATCGGCCAGCGTGATCCCGTGCGGGTCGGCCCACACGTGTGCCGCGGTGCCTTGTACGGCGTCCCAGTGCACCGTGATGAACCCCTCGTAGGCCGCAAATTGCAGGAGGATGAACGCGCAGCCCAGCAACAGTGCGAGCAGCTTGGTGAGCTTCTTCGCCGTGTACCCGACCACCAGGCCGGCGGCGCCGCCAAAACCAAGCGACGGCAGGATCGGTCCCAGGAGATGGGTTAGATCCATTGACCGGCCCAACGCGGCCGCAACGCGCGCCCTTCCTCACACCGCCGCATCGGGCGCAGCATACCTTCGTGCCGTGCCGTCGTCGAGCGGGCGCGTGCGTAAGGCCACAAACGATGCCCCCTCGAGCTTGGAATTTCGCAGCGACTCAACGAGGAGCGGACCATAGAAAGGACGCCGGCCGCAGGCCCCTCAGCTCAGCGCATGCACCGGCGAGTCGGCGCGCGCCGTTACCGCCGGCAGTGGGCACGACCACAGACGGCGTGTGTGCGCCATTTCCACCATGTTCTGGTGAAAGCGGTAGTTGAAAAACGGCCCGACGAGCGTCGGCTCGCGAAAGCAGACGCGGAACAGATGGCTGAGCGGCAGGCGTTGCACTTTCGCCATGGCGCGCGTCACGGTGTCGATCCACGGATGCGCCGGCGCGGTACGCATCTCGCGCCGCTGCCGGGCAAAGGCCTGGACCATGAAGCTCCACTGCATGAGTTGGCAGCGGATGACGTCACTGCGGCGGTGGAGGGAGCGCTCGAGGCCGCCCATGTGGTCGGCCAAATAAGCCATCGCGGTGTACGCAAACGTCGCATGCCGTGCTTCTTCCTCGAAATGCTTGCGATGGATGCGCAGGTAGAGCGGCTCGATGTCGCCGGTGGATTCCTCGAGATACTTGTAGATCAGCGGCGACTCCTCCTCCGCCAGCAGCACGATCCACCAGAAGGACAGGCCGCCGCGCGCCGCAGACACGCATGGCCACGGCATCCTCCTTCAAATACTGACCAGGCGGTACAATGCGCTTTGCGCCGGCACCGAGCAAGTGGTGTTGAACTGGAGCCGGGCTGCCCCCAGCCCGCATCAGCCGTTCGCACGGCAACAAAGGACAGCGTGAGGCCACGCTGGCTCCATGACGAGCTTCGGCGAGCAAGCGGTCGCGTGTTGCGCGCGGGCACCCCCTGGCATATGCAAACAGCACAGACGCACCGCAGAGCTGGAGGGAGGAACCCATGCCGGACGCCCGTGCTGAAATCCTGGAAGGATTGAATGTCTTTCGCGCGCTCGAAGCCTTCGGCGCGGCGCTGTATGCCGCGTGGGCGGCTGATGAGCCGGAGGCGCGGCTGCGCGCCGGCCATCTCATCATTGCCGAGCGCGAGGCGAACCACGCGCGCCTGCTCGCCGAGCGCATGCGCGCCCTGGGCGGGACACCGGGTCCGGCCTGTGTCGACGCCGTACTGGCCGAGCAACTCGCCGAGCTCAAGGGCGTAAAGGGCTTCGTGGCTCAGCTCGACGGGTTGAAGGGCGTCAGCATGCGTGACGCCGGACGCATGACCGGCTGCCAGCAGGCGCTCGACCGCGGCCGCGAAGCCGCCAAGGAGCACGACCCGGCAACCTATGCGTTTCTGGCGCAACTCTACAGCGAGGAGAAAGTCAGCGGCAGCTGGTACCGGCACACCTACAGCGAGGTGATCGGCAAGCGGCCAATCACCGATAGCTTGCCCATTCTTGATCCGGCGCAAGTCGTACGTCGTGCCGCGGGTGTGGATCAGCGGACGAGCAACTCGCCGCGAATCGGTCCCTTCGTGGGAGAGTCTTGAGCCGCGCCGAGAAGAAATGGAAAACCGGAGACAGGAACCGGAACTTGAAGACTGGCCAATTTTCCGGTTTTCGATTTCCGGTTTCAGGTTTCCTGTTCTTCATTTCTCCGCTTTTTCTGCCGGTTCAGGATGATGGACTGAGATCCGTGCCGCTGACATCGAAGTAGCGTAGGTTCCACGGCTGTCCCGGGTCCGACGCCTGCCACACGCCGGCGGGGAAGCGCTCGGCCATCGTCGCTTCGAGCTTGGTCATCGACTGCGGGTCGGCAATGTCGGCGAACACGACGAACGGCGGCGGTGCGGTGCGCAAGGTCGCGATTGTCGGCGGGTCGAGGTCGCGCCGGTAGATGAGGCGCTCGTTCATGCCGTATTCGTCCATCACCAATGGCACCAGGCCGTCCTGATCCTCGGTCAGCTGAATGAAGATGATGCGACACCTCGCCGGCAGATGCTCCGTCATCTTGATCAACTCGCTCGTTGTGCCCCTGCCGTAGCCGTGATGCAGGTTGCGTACGTCGTCGCCGAGACTGGCGATGTTCCAGGCCACCACCGCGCCGACGAGCCCGCATGCGGCAACGCTCGCTATTCTCTGGCGCGTTTCGGTGGTCCCCAGCAGAGCCCGAAGCAACTGATCGGCCGCGACCGCCGCGAGCATGGCCGTCAGCGGTGACAGGAACAGCAGACGCGTCAGCGGCGGCCGGAAGTGTTGTGAGGTGGCGCCGACGAGAAATGTCGACAGCAGATATGCGCCGGCGAGAAACGCTCCGTTGGCCCGCCGCCAGCCGAGGACGCACAGGCAGAAGCCGACGACCGCAAGCGTGCCGGAGATCGGATCGTCGATCGGGTTCGACTGAAAATGGTGCGGCCCGGGATACCAGAGGCCGTGCACGATCGACAGCAGCCAATGCTTGAACACCCGCGCTACGGTCGCGGCGGGCGTGCTGGCCTGCTCAGGGGTGATCGCCAATTGCAGCATGTTGTGCAGCAGCGTGCCGAGGTCGCTGAAGATCGGCAGGATGGTCAGCCCCAATCCCAGGGTGAGCGCCGCCGTCTGGCGCCGCGCGTGGCGCGCCAGGGGGAAGCCGTCGCCGGTCCATATCAGCAGGAACAACAGCGGCGCCACGACGCGCGCGGTGTAATACGTGTAGAATCCCAACCCGGCGATGCAGCCGGCGAGGTAGTGGCCGCATAGACTCTGGCGCCGGTGCGCCCACGCCAGCGTGCCGAGCGCGCCGGCGATGACGAGATACACTTGCACGTTGTTGTACCCGAAGTGGGCGAACCCCACCGCCAGTTGCGCGGAACCGAGAAACGCGGCCGCCATCATTGCCGTGCGGCGATTCCACAGCTCGCGAGTGACCAGGTACACGAACGGCAGCGAGCCCGCGAGCGCGACTGCCGACGACAGCTTCCATGCGAAGACGTTGACGCCAAAGACGAACATAAATATGGCTGGGTAGAGCGACGACAGCACCGGCTGAAACATGAATACGCCGGCTTCCGAGAGAAGCGGGCGCCCCGAGGCGCCGGTGGCGATCGATTTCGCCACCCCGAAGAAGTCGGTCTCGTCCGGCGTGCCCGCCCAGCGCCAATGCGTCATGTCGTGGCCAACCAGGACGAGATCGAGCGCGACGAGCAGGAACATGGCCAACCACTCCCAGCGCTGCGGAAACGGGTTGCCGAATGACGTGCCGCGCCGCCGATCGATGGTGAGCATCGCCAGCAGCGGCAGGAGGAACGTCGCCAGCCACAACAGCAGCGGCCATGTGCCGGTTTGCGTGCGAATCGACAGGACGCTGCCCAGGGCTGCGAGTCCGATGGCGATCGCCAACAGCGCCACTTCCCAGCGGCGGCCGCCCGCGTGCGTCGCCGGCGCACTCTCGGGTTCCGGCGGGGCGGGTGGCAGTCCGATGGCGGTAGCGACCAGCAACCCGCCGAGGCCGACGGCGACGTAGCCGAGCGCTACACCACAGGGCAGGATGTCGTTCAGGGCGCACAAGAGCGCCGGGCCAGGATTGAAATGCCCGGCGAGAAACGCCACGGCAGCATCGAACTGCGCCAGCATCTTCTGCCCGGCCACGATGAGCCCGCCGCCAAGGATCAAGAGGACACGGGAAATGAATGTGCGGCGCATGTCGGCGACGGTCTCTCCCTGGTTCATTGGGCTACGCGCGGAGCGGTTGTAGCAAGCGCGCCGTAACTTGGAAATCACGCGCGGCAGCGAACCCCAATATCCGTGAGATGCTGCGCGCCGGCCGCAGAGAATGGAATTCCTGGGTGGCGTTGCCGCTGCGGTTCCGATCGCCGACTTCACATAGCGTTGGCGAATTCTCTTGTTGACGCCCCCACGTCGAAGCGCTTTGATCGCGCCCGGGGGTATGGATGCTGTTCTGGGTCGCTCTGGGGTGGGGAATACCGCTGACGGCGCTCATCGTTGCCCTGCGGGCGCGCGCGCGAGTGCGTGAGCTCGAACGGCGCGACCGCGAGCGCGACAACGCGTTGGCGGCCGTTGCCCATCGGCTGCAAGATCTGGAACGCGCGTTGGCGGCACCCCGCGCCGGCGCGGCTGCCGCATCCAGTCCGCGACCATCGGCCGCGCTTGCCGGCGCCGCACCGCGAGCGCAACCAGCCCCTCCCGCTGCGCCGCCGCCCGTGCCGGTGGTGCCCGCACCGGGGTTGGCGCCGCCGGTGCCGGTGCCGCAGATTATACCTGCGCCACCCGTAGTGCCCGCGGCGACCCGGATTCCGGGCCGGGTCACTGCCGGCGCGCCGCCGCCGGCCGCTGACGCTGAGCTGCGAGGTGCTGAGCCCAGCAGTGCGAGGCTGCCGCCGCCGCCATCGTTGCTGTCTCCGGTGCGGATCGATTGGGAGAATCTGATCGGCGTAAAGCTGTTTTCGTGGATTGCCGGGATTGCCCTGGTGTTCGCCGCGGTCTTCTTCCTGCGCTATTCCATCGAGCACGGCTGGCTGGGACCGGCGATGCGCATGGCCATCGGACTCACCGTTGGCAGCGGCCTACTGGTCGTTTGCGAGCTGCGTGCGGCGCGCCGGTACCCCGTCACGGCGAACGCGTTGGATGCCGCCGGCATCGCCATCCTGTTCGCGACGCTGTTCGCGTCCCATGCGCTCTGGCACCTGCTGCCGCAGCCGCCGGTCTTTTTGCTGATGTCGTTGGTTACCGCGGTCGCCGTGATGCTGTCGATCCGGCGCGATGCGCTGTTCATCGCCTTGCTCGGGTTGGTCGGCGGCTTCGCTACGCCGGCGCTGTTGTCGACCGGCGATGATCGCCCGGTTGCGCTGTTCAGCTACTTGCTGCTGCTCAACGCTGGGGTGGTCTGGGTGGCCTATCGCAAGCGCTGGCTGGTCTTGACGGCGTTGAGCGTGGCATTTACCGCGCTCTACCAATGGGCGTGGGTGTTGAAATACCTGGACACCGCGCGCCTGCCGTTGGCGATGAGCATCTTTACGATCTTTCCGGTGCTGCACGTGGTGTCTCTCTTGCTGGTGCAGCGGCGCCGGCGGGACGAACCGTTGGCGGCCGATTTCGAGCACGTGGCGCTCGCGTGCGCGGCGCTGCCGATCCTGTTCGCGCTCTACACGGTGGCCGTTCCCGCCTACGGCGCGCACTACGTCCTGTTGTTTGGATTTCTGCTGCTGACGACGGCCGGCTTGGCGATCATCGCCGTCGAGCGCGGGCCGCAGTTCCTCTATTCGTTGGCAGCCGTCGCGACCGTCCTGACGTTCGGCGTGTGGTTTGCGATGTCCTATCGGCATGCGGCATGGCCCGGAATCTTGGGTGTGCTCGTGGTGTTCGTGCTCTTTCATCTTGCGGTGCCGTTGGCGGCGCGCTGGCGGGGACGTCCCTTCGATCTCGCGGCGCCCGCCGACCGGGCCGCGCCGCTATTGCTGTTCGCGTTTCCGGTATTGGCGGCGATCGAGCCGGCGACCAGCGCGCCGGGGCGTCTCTTCACCGTGTTGATCGGGCTGGCCGGCGCGATCGCCGCAGCGGCGATTGCCGGCCAGGCCGGGCGGCTACATTTTCTGGCCGGTTTCTTTGTGCTGGTGAGCGAAGCGGTGTGGTCGGCGAGCTACCTGACGCCCGAGCATCTGCTGGCGGCGCTGATTTTGTACGCCGCGTTTGGGCTCTTCTATCTGGGTGTCCCGCTGCTGGCCGAGCGGCTGGGGCGGCGTCTCGAGCCGCAGGGCAGCGGGGCGATCGTGCTGTTTGTCAGCCTGGGGTTGTTGCTCTTTCTCGCTGCCGGGGCGGTGGCCAGCGCCGCGCTCTGGGGCCTGGCGCTGTTGCTCATCATCCTCAATGCCGGTCTGCTCCTGGAAGCCGCGCACGGGCGGTTGCCGTTCCTGTCGGTGGCCGGCGCGGTGCTGTCGTGGATCGTGATTGCCGTGTGGTGGAGCACGGTGATGGTAGTGGAGCTGCTCATTCCATCACTGCTGATTGTCGGCGGCTTCGCGTCCCTCCTCCTCGTCGGCAACGTGTGGGCGCGGCAGCAGGCCGAAGCGGCAGGCGAGGGGAGCGCGGGCGCGTGGCTGCAGCGCGGGCCGGCACTGGCGCTGATCGGGCATGCGTTCCTGATGTTCGTGGCGTCGCAACAGCCCTTGGCCGTGCCGCCGTGGCCGCTGTTCGCGGTTCTCGCTCTGCTCAACCTCGCGTTCGGCGCTGTGGCCCTATATCAACGGGAAGCCACGCTGTTTCTCGCGGCGTCGGTCGTGTCACCGTTCATCCTCGGGCAATGGATCCTCGTGAGCCATACGCCCCCGTGGCCGCTTATCGGTATCGGGGCGACTGTGGGGCTGGCGGCGATGGCGCTGGTGTGGATGCCGTTGGCGCGCCGCCGCGGCGCCGTGCGCGACGGGTTTGCGCGGACGGCTGCCCTCACGGCGCTGCTCGGTCAATGTGTGGTGGTGGTGGCGTCGCAGCAGCCGGGGCCCTCGCTCACGATGTGGGTCGCGGTGGCGCATATCGTCCTTCTGGCCGGACTCTTCGCCGCCGGCGCCACGACGTGGCTCCAGGTTGCCGTGTGGGCGGTGGTACCCACCGGCGTACAGAGCCTGTTGTGGGTGCAGGGGCACCATCTGACCGCGGTGACCTGGCCGACGGTGATGCTCTTCCTGGCGTCGTTGTATGCGCCGTTCCTGCTCTATCCGCTCTGGCTCGGTGCACGCGTCGGCCGCGCGCGTGCGCCGTACCTTGCCGCGGTGCTCATGAGCGGCGTGTTCTTCGCGGCGGCGCGGCGATGCATGATCGTGGGCGGACTCGAAGGAGTGCTCGGCGCTTTGCCGGTGGTGCAGGCGGCGTGCATGTTGGGCCTGCTCGCTCGACTGTTGCGCATCGAGCCCGCGGCGCAGCGGCAGCAGGGCCGTCTCGCCCTGGTGGCAGGCACGGCCTTGGCGTTCATCACCGTGGCGATCCCGCTGCAGCTCGACCGCGAGTGGCTGACCATTGGCTGGGCGTTGGAGGGGGCGGCGCTGGCATGGCTGTATCGGCGCATTCCGCATCGTGGTGTGCTGGCCTGGGCCATCGGCTTGTGTTTGGTGGTCTTCGTGCGCCTGTGCGCCAACCCGGCGGTGTTCACCTACCATCCGCGCGGTGCCGCCGCCGTGTTCAATTGGTATCTGTATACGTATCTCGTCAGCGCCGCGGCGCTCTTCCAGGCGGCGCGCTGGCTGCGGGGCACCGACGCGGACGTCGGCGCCATTCTGAAGGTTGGCCAATCGGTGCCGATCCGCGACGCGCTCGTCGCCAGCGCCACGGTCATTCTCTTCCTGCTGTTGAACATCGAGATCGCCGATTTCTACTCGACCGGTCGGACCCTGACGTTCGACTTCTCGGCGGGCCTGGCGCAGGACCTGACGTACACCCTAGGATGGGCGCTGTTTGCCATCGGGTTGCTGGCGGCTGGGATCACCCGTGGCAGCCGCGCCGCGCGTACCACCTCGCTGGCGTTGCTCGTCGGCACCATCGTCAAGTGCTTCCTCCACGATCTGTGGCGACTGGGCGGCCTGTATCGTGTCGGCTCCTTCGTCGCACTGGCCATGTGCCTGGCGCTGGTTGCCGTGCTGATGCAGCGCTTCGTGCTCAGCGCGCAGAAGGAGGCGACGAGCGCGTGAAAATATTTCCGCCGCGTCGCCGCACCCGGGGCTCAAGCCCCGCGCTACCCGAACGAAGCCGGCTCGAAGCCGGCTGTCCACCGCAGCTAACCCGTCAGGGTTTCGTCCGGGCCGGCGTCGAAGCGCGCCAGCAATCGATTTGCCGGCTCCACATGACCGCGCTGCTGTTCGTAGCGCTCAGTATCCTGAGTGCGACCCGCGCGGGCGCGGAGTCCCGCGGCTTTCACCACGAGCGCTTGGTGACTCCCGGCGGCGCGGGCCCGAACCGTCTGGTTGTCGATGTCCCATTGCTTGCGGGCGCGCAGCCGCTCCGCGACATCACGGGCCGCGCGTTTGCGGGTGGTCTCGAAGATCTGCGCCTGTTTGATCCCGCGGGCCGCGAAGTTGCCTACCTGGTGATACCGCCGCCGGCTCCCGTCGAGCGCTGGCAGACGGCGAGCATCCTGCCGATCGCGGCGACGGATGAAACCAGCGGGTTCGAAGTCGATATCGGAGCACCGATGCGCATCGATCGTCTGCGCCTGATCGGCATCCTGGCGCCGTTTCTCAAACGGCTGCGCCTTGAAGGCAGCGGCGACCGCGAGCACTGGACGATGCTGGCGGACGATGCGACCGTGTTCGACTTGCCGGCCGAGTCCCTGAAGCGGACGACCCTGGACTTCACGGCGGGCGAGTTGCGGTATCTGCGCGTGACCTGGGACGACCGCAACAGTGCGGTGATTCCGACACCGCGAGGCGTGGACGTGCATCTTGCCGAAAGCGCCGCGCCCGCGCCGGTGGAGCCCGTGCCGCTGCGCTTGGAGCGCCGTTCCAGTGAGCCCGGCAAGAGTCGTTTTCACGTGTATCTGCCCGGGCCGCACCTCCCGATCGTCGCCCTGGAGCTCATCTGCGGCAGCGGCAACCTGCGACGCATGGCGCAGGTGACCGAGCCGCGGCTGGCCGGAAGCCAAGTGGCCCCGGTGCCGCTCGGCGCGCACACGCTGGAGCGTGCCGTACGCGACGATCTGGTGGCGGCGGATCTCCGCATCCCGATCGTCCGGCCGGTTAGTGCCGAGCTGGATATTGTCATCGACGATGAGAACAATCCGCCGCTCGAGCTGCTGGGCGTGCAGGCGGAGCTGGCGCCGCTGCCGTGGATCTATTTCGAGAGCGCCAAAGGTGAATCGCTGACGGCGCGCTACGGCGATCCCGCGCTCGCCGCGCCGCACTACGATCTCGAAGCGGTGCGCGCCGCGGTCGACCGCCTGCTGCCTGCCGCGGCGCGGTGGGGTGACGCGCGCGCCGTCGAGCCAACGGCGGCCACGCCCGCTGCCGACGTCATGTCTGCGGGGGGCGCCGCCATCGATCCGCACACATTCCAGTACGCACGGACGATTCCGGCGGGAACCCCCGGCTTGGCCGCGGTGGTGGTCGATGCGGCGATGCTGGCGCACAGCCACGACCTGCACGATGTGCGTATTGTCGATGCGGATGGCCATCAGGTTCCGTACATCATCGAGCAGCTGGATGAACCGCTCGCGATCGAGTTGCCGCCGCTGCAGCCCCTGGCAAGCACGGCGCAGATCGCGCCGCACCAGTCGCGTTACGCCATCGGGTTGCCGTTTGACGGTCTGCCGCATGCCCGGCTGGTGCTGTCGACTTCCGCGCGGATTTTCGCGCGCCAGGTGACGGTGGCGGCGGAGCAGCCGCGAGCGGAAGCGCGGTCGGAGCCGCGGCTGGAAATCATCGCCTCCCGATCCTGGCGGCACACCGACCCCGACCAGGCGGCACCCGAGCTGGTCGTTGCCTTGCCTGCGCAGACGGTTGCCGGCGTGCAGCTGTGGATCGACGAGGGCGACAACAGCCCGCTGCCGCTTGGGCGTCCGCGGCTGCTGTTACCCGCATATCGACTGCGTTTCTTCCGCCACACCGCCGACGCGTTGTCGTTGCTCTACGGCGAGACGCAGCTCGGGGCGCCGCAGTACGACCTTGCGTTGCTGGCACCGCAGGTGCTTGGCGCGGTCGCCGTCGAGGTCGCCGCGCTCGACGAACATGCCGGCACGGCCCCGACCGCAGCGCCGGGAGCGGGCACGCAGCAGCGGCTGTTCTGGCTCGCGTTGATCGCCGCGGTTGTCGTGCTGCTCGGAGTGATCGCGCGCTTGGTGCTCACGAGCGAGCAGCCGACTGCGGGGTCGTGACGCTCCGCATACGATTTTCCTTGAACGCCCTTGCAGTCGTCGAGCATCGGTACCCAACTTGGCACCCTGTCTGCCCCGCTCGGCGCGTGTCGGGGATCAGCGATTAGACCGCGAACAATTCTTTGACGGAGAGCGCGAGCCCAGGTAGCACGCGTGATCGGACATTGCCAACGCCAGTCGTGATGCCGACGCCATAGCTGCGCTTCCCCAGGTGGAAGACAGTGAGCTGCTTTCGGGGCGGATCGACGATCCAATACTCATCCACGCGGTTGCGTTCGTAGATGGCCTTTTTCTCGGTCCGGTCGCGATGCGATGTGGTGGGCGAGAGGATCTCGACGACGAGGTTGGGAACGATGCGCAGGAACTTGCCAGGTGACGGTGTCGGGCCTGCCGCGAAACGCTTGGTCGAGATGTAGGACACGTCGGGCTCGACGGTGTCCCCGGAAGGGAGGTCATACCCGGCGCTTGAGTCGAGCACGACGCCGAGCTTCCCGGCCCGCACATGAGCGGTCAGGCCTCCCGCGATCGCAGCGCCGATACTCGCGTGCGGCCACCCAGCCGGCGGCGTCATTACGATCCTCCCATCGATCAATTCATAGTGATTGACGTCAGACGCTGGCCGGCAATCGAGCCAGCGGCGAAATGCCTTCTGATCGAAACATGCATCGGACTGGAAGGCCGTTTCAGCGATCATGGCGGTAGATACTATACCTCGTGCGTGGCGTGTATACACGGCTCCGTCTGAGATTTTACGGCATCAGGACTTCGTCGGTTCTTTCAAGAACGGCGTGATCAAATCGATCGGCAGCGGGAAGATCGTCGTCGAGTTATTCTCCGAGGCGACTTCGGTGAGGGTTTGCAAGAAGCGTAGCTGCAAAGCCATCGGGTGTTGGCCGATTACCGCCGAGGCGTCGGCGAGCTTCTGGGCTGCCTGGAACTCGCCCTCGGCGTTGATCACCTTGGCGCGGCGTTCGCGCTCGGCTTCTGCCTGCCGCGCCATGGCGCGCTGCATCTCTTGCGGGAGATCAATGTGCTTTACCTCGACGCTGACGACCTTGATGCCCCACGGGTCGGTCTGCGTGTCGAGGATCTCCTGCAGGTGGGTATTGATCTTGTCGCGTTCCGCCAGCAACTCGTCGAGCTCGGCTTGGCCGCAGGTGCTGCGCAGTGTCGTCTGCGCCAGCTGCGAGGTGGCGAACAGATAGTCAACGACCTCGACGACGGCGCGGTTTGGATCGATGACGCGGAAGTACAACACCGCGCTGACCTTCACGGAGACGTTGTCGCGGGTGATCACGTCCTGCGGCGGGATGTCCATAGTCACCGTGCGCAACTCGACCGTTTGCATCTTTTCGATGAACGGGATGACGTAGACGATCCCCGGGCCGCGTGAATCCACCAGCCGACCGAGCCGGAAGATTACCCCGCGCTCATACTCCTTGAGGATCTTGATACCGCTGGCCACCATGCCGATGGCCAGAATGATGAAGGTTGCAGCCGGTGCAAACATCGCGATCTCCTATTCAGGGAAGAAATTCAGAGAAGAGAAACACGAAAGCACGAAACTTCGAAAGCACGAAAGATGAACATATGGCCCTTTTCTCCTTTCGTGCTTTCGCCCTTTCGTGTTTTCGTGATTCTCCTGCTTTTTCTCATATCAGGGTTGGTTGCCGCGTGCGGCTATGCGGTGCGCGGGCTCTCCGGTCGTTGCCGGGCGATGCGACGTACCGTCAGGCGCAGACCGTTTACCTGCGTGACCTCCGCCTGCTCGCCGACTTCGATGGGCTCATCGGCGACGGCATTCCAGTACTCACCATGCACCAGGAGCTTCCCGCCGGGAAGCACGGCGATGCGCTGGCGGGCCTCGCCGATTTCGCCGATGAGGCCCTCGGGGCCGAGCGACGACTTGCGGCGCTGCGTGCGGACCACGAGATAGCCCACCAAGAGCGTGAATCCCCCGAACGTCGCCGCCGCCGCATAGACGATGTTCCGGTCGACCGTAAGATCGGATGTCGAGGTGTCGAACAGCAGCAACGAGCCGAGAACGAAGGCGACGATGCCGCCGATCCCGAGGACGCCGAAGCTCGGCAGGAAGAGCTCGCTGATGAGCAAGGCGAGCCCCAGGCCGATCAGGGCCAGGCCGCTGTAATTGATCGGCAGCACTTGCAGTGCGGTGAGCCCCAGCAGCAGACAGATGCCGCCGGATACGCCGGGGAAAAAGACGCCGGGGTGCGTGAGCTCGACATAGAGTCCGAGCAGCCCAGCCATCATCAGGAGATAGGCGACGTTTGGGTTGGCGATGATGTTGAGCAGTTTCTGTTTCAGCCGCATCTCTTTGCGCACGATCTCGGCGCCAGCGACGTCGAGCCGGACCTTTGCACCCTTCACGGTCACCTCGCGCCCATCGAGCTTGCGCAGCAGGTCGTCGACGTTGCTGGCGATCAGGTCGACGACATGCAACTGCACGGCCTCCTGCTCGGTGATCGACACGCTTTCGCGCACCGCCTTCTCGGCCCACTCGACGTTGCGGCCGCGCTCCTGCGCGATGGTCTTGCTCAACGAGACGGTGAAGTTCTCCACTTTCTCGCGCATGTCGCCATCGATGTTTTCCCCCTGTCCGCCGACCGGATGCGCCGCGCCGATGTTGGTGCCGGGGGCCATGGCGGCGATGTTCGCGGCCATGGTCACAAAGACGCCCGCCGACGCCGCGCCGGCGCCGCTCGGGGCGACGTAGACGACGACGGGCAGGGGCGCGCCGAGCAGGTCCTTGACGATCAGTTTGGTCGAGTCGAGCAAGCCGCCCGGGGTGTCGAGCTCGATGATCAATGCCACGGCGCCGTCGCGGTTGGCGTCGGCGATCGATTCGTGGATGAAATCGGCGGTGGCCGGATTGATCCCCGCGTCGATGACGATCAGCTGCACGCGGCGCTCGCCGCCTGGACGGTCGACAGCCTCACTATCCGCGTTCTCGGCCTCCGCGTCCTCGTGCTCCACCGGGTCGTGGTCGGCAAGCGTGCGCGGCACGTCGGTTGGATGCGTGGCCGGCGCCTGCGTCCTGGTGGATGCCCGCGGGGTCTTGGCCCAGCAGGTGTTCTCGAATAGCGACCACGCGCCTCGATAGGCCGCCAAAAGAAGGCGGCTACTCGGGGTGAACGGATCAGATCTTTCAAGCGCACCGCGCGCCCCCCGATCACCCCGAGTAAGCCCCGTCTCTGCAGGGGCCGTATCGAGGCGGCGCGTCGGCGTGGGGGCTCGGTGCCCGTTGGTCGTGACGAGGCACAGTGCCGCGAGGCCCGCGGCAAACAGAACGCCGCTGGCGCGTGGCGGAGGTTCTCTCACGCCTCCGACTCCAGCTCGCGCATCACCAGCTTGATGTCTTCCCAGACCAGGCGCTTGTCGTTGGGGTTGCGCAACAGGTAGGCAGGATGCAACGTCGGCATCAGCTTGATGCCCTGGTACTCGTACCAGTGGCCACGCAGGCGCGAGATGGGGGTGCGCATGCCGAGTAAGGTCTGGGCGGCGAACGTTCCGAGGGCGACGAGGACGCGCGGCTGGATCAACTCGATCTGGCGCAGCAGAAACGGCTGGCAGCTGGCGATTTCGTCGGGCTCGGGGTTGCGGTTTTCGGGTGGCCGGCACTTGATGACGTTGGCGATATAAATGTCCTCGCGGCGCAGCTTCATTCCCTTGGTGATGATTTCGGTGAGCAGTTGGCCGGCGCGTCCGACGAACGGCTCCGCCTTGAGATCTTCGTCACGGCCCGGGCCTTCGCCGACGAACATCAAACGGGCGCGCGGGTTGCCGACGCCGAAGACGATGTTGGTGCGGCCGCGGCACAGCTTGCACCGCTGGCAGTCGCCGATCTCCGCACGCAGTGCTTCGAGTGTGCCCGCCGCGCGCACGCCCGGTGCCGCGAACAGCTGAGCGGCCGGCGCGGCGACCTTGGTCGCCGCCGGAGGCGCCAGCGGGGCGGCAGCTGTCGAGCACGTCGGCGAAAGGTGCGGCGTCGTTGCGTGTGGCAACGCTACCGCCGGCGGAGTGCTGGCGGCGCGGCGCGGAAACGCGTCGAGTCCCGTCGACTGCTGATACTCGACATAGGCACGAATCGCTTCGAGTAACTCGTCCACCGCAGCAGGGCCGCGAATGGGGGCACGCTGTGCTCCGTTGCCAGCGTCAGGCGCTGCGTCATCGGCTGTGGTGGGAGTGCTGCGCCCATTCCCGCTCATGGCGTCATCCGTGCGGCATCGTCCGGGAGTGTCCGCACCTCGCTGCGGTGTGGGCAGCATCATGCGCGTGGCGTCCGGCTCGCAAAGTTGACGGGACCTTATCACCCTGGGTGTAACGCTTCAACGAGCGCCGCCGCGGCGTTGCCAACATTGCGATATGCAACGTCAATAGACATTTGACACTGCTGCATTTTGCATGAACGCCTAGATTCCGGGCAGCAGGTGGTGCCCATTCGCTCGCCGCTGCGAGCTGCAAGGGTCGTGGCGACCGCATCGCAGTGCGCCCCTCAAGTTGGCGGGCACCTTGCTCTCCCGCGAGGTGTCGCGACTCAGCGCGGCAGAAGCGAGTGAGGGCGCATGAAGAAAATCGAGGCGATCATCAAACCGTTCAAGCTCGATGAGGTGAAGGAAGCGCTGGCGCGCGCCGGCATCGAGGGGCTGACGGTGAGCGAAGTGAAAGGATTTGGAAGGCAGAAGGGCCACACCGAGTTGTATCGCGGTGCCGAGTACGTCGTCGACTTCCTGCCCAAGGTCAAGCTCGAAATTGTCGTCGACGACGGCAAAGCCGCGGCGGTAGTGGAGGCGATCCTCAATGCGGCGCGCACCGGTCGCATCGGGGACGGCAAGATCTTTGTCTTGCCGATTGAAGAGATCGTGCGGATTCGCACCGGCGAGCGCGGTACCGAGGCACTCTAGGTACCGAGGCACTCTAGATGTGCGGGATTGGACGCGGCATGGCGATCAACGGGAGTGGCCCACAGAAACGACGCTGGGCGCAGCCCGATAGTTGGATCAGGCGGACGGGGGCGGGCCTTTGGCAACAAAAGCGCGCTGGGAAGCGCAGATTTGGAGGGCGACTATGGGAGAAGGTGAGACAATCACGATAGGCAACAGACTGCAGCGTTTGGGAGTGCGGCTGCGCGATGCCGAATGGCGGCGTTACGGGTATCTGCTGCTGGCGGGCAAGGGGCTCGGCTTGGTCGTGCTGTTCGCGAGCATGTACTTGATCTCCGGGCTCATCGGCCATGGCGTGCATGCCGAAGACGCGGCGCCGCCCGTGCTGAAGGGGAATGACATCGTCAATCCGATCAACACCGTCTGGACACTGGTGGCGGCGTTCCTCGTCTTCGGGATGCAGCCCGGGTTCACGATGCTGGAGGCGGGCTTCTGTCGATCGCGGGAAACCGTGAACGTGCTCATGGAGTGCGTCGTCGACACGTGCCTGTGCGGCCTGCTGTTTTATGCATGGGGGTTTGCCTTCATGTTCGGCGCCGGCAACCCAATCTTTGGAACGCAGTACTTCTTCCTGCAGGGCGCGCCGGCAACCTACGGCACGAGCGGCGTGGCGTTCTTGGCCGTCTGGATCTTCCAGTACGCCTTTGCCGATACCTGTTCGACGATTACCTCCGGCGCCATGATTGGTCGGACTGGCTTCGTCGGTGATCTGATCTACAGCGTTGGCGTCTCGGGGTTCATCTATCCGATCTTCGGCCACTGGGCCTGGGGTCCAGACGGCTGGTTGGCGACGATGGGCAGCGAGGGGAACGTCTTCGCGTCGCTGGGGACGAGCTTCCACGACTTCGCGGGGTCCACGGTGGTGCACAGCATCGGTGGATTCGTGGCGCTCGCGGGCTCGATCGTTTTGGGCCCCCGTCTGGGTCGCAAGTTCAAGCGCGACGGCGGCGGTCCAATGCTCCCTCACGATCTGACAGTGGCGACGGTGGGCGGCTTCATCCTCTGGTTCGGGTGGTACGGGTTCAACCCGGGCAGCACGCTGTCGGCGATGGACTTCGAGGGGATCGGCCGGATCGCGACGAACACGACGCTGGCGGCCTGCGCGGCGGGGCTCTCGGCGATGTTCTACGCCTTTCCGAAGACGAAGACGTGGGACGTGAGTTTTACGGTCAACGGATTCCTCGCCGGGCTCGTGGCCATCACATGTCCCTGCTACTGGGTCTCGCCAACCGGCGCGGTCCTGCTCGGGGCTGCTGCCGGCGTGATTGTCGTCGTCGGCGTAGATGTGCTGGAGTATCTGCGCATCGACGACCCCATCGGCGCGGTCCCCGTGCACGGTATCTGCGGTATCTGGGGTACGCTATCGCTTGGGCTGTTCGCATCCGGTCAATTTGGTGCAACCGGTCCATTGGGGGCTGATGCATCTGCACCGCTGACGGGGTTGTTCTACGGTGGCGGATTTACGGTCCTCATTGCGCAGGTGATCGGCAGTGCAGCGATCGTGAGCGCGACGTTCGTGACCACGATGGTGATGATGTTGGCGATCAACGCGTTCGGCATTCTCCGGGTGTCCGAGGAAGGGGAATACCTTGGCCTGGATCTACATGAACATGGTGTCCCGGCGTATCCGGAATACGCGCTGCATTCGTCGGCCGCTCCGCACGGCACCGCAGGGTTTACGGAGGCGGCATTCGGCCCACCGATGAGTGCATCAGCACGGGCTACCAAGCAATAGACTTCGCCCGGGCAAAGCACCTACGTCTCTGGCGTACGGTGCTAGCGATGCTGGAGCTGCGAGTCTGCAATGGGGAGCCGGAATGGCTCCCCATTGCTTTGTAACGGGTGAGAACGATGGCCACGATGCGGGGAGCTGTCGCTGTCGGGGACCAGGGCTGGCTCTCGGACCTCGAACGGGACTTGTTGGTGCAGATGTCTTGCAACGGGGCGGTGACGCGCATCGCCGCTGCATAGCGCAACGTTGTCACCGAGCCAGCAAATTCGAGCCTCGGTACGACACTTATGCATTGAAATCGCGCTGCGGACGGCGTACTGAGGCAGCGGTCAACCTGACAACCAGGGGAGCGATCCGGGCGGATGAGTATTGAGGCTGCCGAGCCCGAAGGGCGCGGCGTCGAGGGGGACGTGCGCGTCTATCTGAATCCGACACTGCGCGCCGCGTCCAAGCCGACTCACGTGCAAGGGCCGCTCCTCGGCCTGGCGTTGGGAGCACTGGGGGTGGTCTACGGCGACATCGGCACTTCGCCGCTTTACGCGCTGCGCGAATGCTTCGTCGGTGATCATGCGCTCGCCGTCACCGCGCCAAACGTCCTCGGGATCTTGTCGTTGGTGTTCTGGTCGCTCACCATGGTGGTGTCGATCAAGTATTTGATGTTCTTGATGCGCGCCGACAACGACGGCGAAGGTGGAATCCTGGCGCTGTTGGCGCTGGTGACACCGAAAGGCTCCAACGGCGGAGCGCGGCGCAACGGGTTGCTGCTGGTCGGGCTATTCGGCGCCGCGCTGCTCTATGGCGACGGCGTGATCACGCCGGCGATCTCGGTGCTCTCGGCGGTCGAGGGACTGCGCGTTGCCACCGATGCCTTCGAGCCGTTCATCTTGCCGGTGTCGGTCGTTCTCCTGGTGGCGCTGTTCGTTGTCCAGCGCCGTGGCACGGCGGGCATTGGCGCGGTGTTCGGCCCGGCGATGCTGGTGTGGTTCGCCACCATAGGCGGCCTCGGGCTAGCCGCCATTCTGACGCAGCACCCGCAGCATGTCTCCGTCTTGGCCTCCGTCAATCCGATCTACGCCCTGCGCTTCTTCGCGGCGCATGGCACGACGGGCTTTCTGGCCCTCGGTGCGGTGGTGCTCTGTGTCACCGGTAGTGAAGCGCTGTACGCCGACATGGGACACTTCGGGGCGAAGCCGATTCGCCTGGCATGGTACGCGGTGGCGTTTCCCGCCCTCCTTCTCAACTACTTCGGGCAAGGCGCACTGTTGCTCAGTGCCGAGGTGCCGGTGACCAATCCGTTCTATCAGCTGGTGCCGGCGTGGGCCTTGTACCCGCTGGTGGCCTTGTCGACCGTGGCGACCATCATCGCGTCGCAAGCGCTGATCTCCGGCGCCTTCTCACTGACGCAGCAAGCGGTGCAGCTGGGCTACGCGCCGCGCTTGACGATCGTGCACACCTCGGGCGATGCGGTGGGGCAAATCTACATGCCCGAGATCAACTGGTCGCTGATGGGGGCGTGCGTCTTTCTGGTGTTGAGCTTCAAGAGCTCGAGCAACCTGGCGGGTGCCTACGGCATTGCCGTCACCGGCACAATGACGGTCACGACGCTGCTCTTCTACGTCCTGACGCGCGAGTGCTGGCACTGGTCGGTCGGCAAGGCCGGCGCCGTGGTTGCAACCTTTCTGCTCTTCGATCTGTCGTTCTTCACGGCCAACCTTCCCAAAGTTGTTGAGGGAGGCTGGTTTCCGTTGGTCGTCGGCTTGTCCGTCTTCACCGTTCTGACCACCTGGAAGCGCGGGCGCAGCGAGTTGGGCCGCATTCTTGCGGAAGCTAGCTTGCCGATCGAGTTGTTCCTGCGCGACCTCGTGCTGTCGAAGCCCTATCGCGTCGAGGGGACCGCAGTGGTCATGACCTCTTCTGCCGATGGCGTGCCGCCGGTGCTCCTGCATCATCTGAAGCACAACAAGACGCTGCACACGCGGGTCGTGCTGCTATCGATCGTGTCCGAGAAACACCCCGAAGTGCATGATCGCGAGCGTCTCGAGATCTCCGAGCTCGGTCAAGGATTCTACCGCGTCGTGGCACATTTCGGGTTTATGGAGACGCCGCGCATCAGCCACGTCCTCGCGCTCTGTCAGGCACGCGGGCTGCGCTTCGACATGCTGTCGACGACGTTCGTGCTGGGGCGCGAGACGCTCTTACCTTCGGGACGCTCAAAGATGGCCCGCTGGCGCAAGCGGCTCTATGGATTGCTGGCGCGCAACGCCCCGTCGGCAACCGCGTATTTCGAGATTCCGCCGAACCGAGTCATCGAGCTCGGCGCCCAGATCGAGCTCTAAGACCTGTTGAAGAGGGGCCTGACGCGCAGGCAGGGACGCCTGCGCCACCGGATTCCAAACCGCTTCCAAAGGCAGTGGCGCAGGCGTCCCTGCCTGCGTGGGTGCATTTTTCAACGGACCACAGGTTCTCGCCCCTGCCACGGGCGTCACGCCGGCTGAGCGAGGGCGAGCTTGCTGATGGTGGTGACGAGGGTTTGCGCGCTCAACGGTCGCGGCAAGCTGATGTGGACGCCAAGGGTCGACCGGCGCCGGCCGGTGTCCGCGCCCACGGCGATCGTTGGGATGCGGCGTTGCTGCGTCGCCTCCAGTTGCCGCAGGGCCTTTACCAGCAGCGCGGCATCGACATCGTTGAGGTCGCAGTTGCAGACCAGCACCTTCGGGTCCGTGTGCTCCAAGGCGGCAAGCGCGTCCCGAACCGTTCCGACGGCGGTGACCTCGGCTTCGTAATGGCGCAGCGTGTTGGCGAGAAAGTCGCGCGTATCGCCGTCGTCGATCAGCAGCACGTGGAGACCCTTGACCGACGTCACGCCCCCGGCGTCGCCCGACCGCTGTCCTGCGAGACTGCCCTCAGCCGACTTGCCCTTGCAGAAAATCCACCGCACGCGTGCCTCCTTATTGTAGCGGGCATACTAGCTTGAAACTGTCCCCGGACGAAAGGGGCAAATGTAAGCCCGCTTCCAAGCCGACGCGCGCTCTCAATACGTTTGCCGCGCCTGCGCTGACACGGCCGACTGTTTGTGCGAATACTTTGGTGGCGATGACTGAGGATCTTGGCAGGGAAGTCCAAGGGCGCACGGCGGCAGCGCCGCAAATCGTGCGGCGTGAGATGCGCGACTTCCTGCGCGCTCACGAGCAGCGCCGCCGGCAGCTGCCGCGCGCGCTCCTGGTGGGTTTGTTTGCAGGCCTCGTCGCGGTAGCGTTCCGCACCGCCCTGGAAGAGGCCGATGGCATCCGCGACGGACTCGTGGCCTATGTTCATGGCCACACGTTCTGGGCGTTTCCGCTGCCACTCGCGCTCGCTGCTTTTGGTGGGGCCGTGGCCGTCTACCTGGTTCGGCACTTCGCGCCGGAGGCGGCCGGAAGCGGCATCCCACACGTCAAGGCGGTTCTTCACGGCCTCAGCCCCATGCTCTGGGGGCGCGTGCTCTGGGTCAAGTTCGTTGGCGGCGTTGCCGGCATCGGTGCCGGCCTGGCGTTGGGACGAGAGGGCCCGACCATTCAAATGGGGTCGGCCGTGGGGCAGATGGTAAGCGGCTGGTTCTCCTGTACCGTGCGTGAGCGCCGCACGCTGATCGCCGCTGGCGCTGGTGCCGGTTTGGCAGCTGCTTTCAACGCGCCGCTGGCAGGTCTGGTTTTCGTCCTCGAAGAAGTTCAGCGCGACTTCTCCCCGGGCGTATTTACCGCCACGTTGATCGCCTGCGGTGTGGCGGACATCACCACTCGTATCCTGACGGGGCAGTTGCCGATCTTTCACGTGCAAACCGAACCCATCCCACCCATCAGCTTGTTGCCGTTCGCGCTGCTCATCGGTGTGTTCGCCGCGTTATTGGGAGTGGCGTTCAATCGCGCCTTGGTACGCAGCCTCGATCTCTTCGATCACCTCAGGAAGTGGCCGCCCTGGATGACGGGCGGACTGGTCGGGCTGGTGGTGGGTGGGGTTGCGCTCTTCGTACCGATCGCAGTGGGTGGCGGGCACCACCTCGTGGAAAGCATGCTGGATGGCCAACTCTCTCTGCCGGCGCTCGGCGCGTTCTTCGCGGTGCGTTTTGGCCTCACCATGTTGAGCTACGGATGCGGTGCTCCCGGCGGCATCTTCGCGCCTCTGTTGGTCCTCGGTGCGGCAATCGGCTTGGGCGTCGGTGCGCTGGCCAGCGCGTTTCTTCCGGAAGCGCTCAGTCGTCCGCACCTCTTCGCTGTGGTGGGAATGGCTGCTTATTTCACGGCCATCGTCCGCGCGCCGCTGACGGGCATCGTACTCATGGTCGAGATGACCGGAAACTATTCTCTCGTGTTGCCGCTCCTCGTTGCCTGCCTGACAGCATATGGGATCGCCGATTTTCTGGGTGACCGGCCGGTGTATGAGGCCCTCCTCGAGCGCGATTTGGTGCGCGCGCAGAATCCTCCGGATCTCGACGGGACGCTGCTTCTCGACTTTACTATCGCTCCTGGAGCGCCCTTCGATGGCAAGCAGGTACGGGAGCTTGGGCTCCCTCCGGGCGCCATCATCGTTATGTTGCGACGGCGGCTCAGCGAGGCTGTTCCAACCGCCGATTCGCAGCTTGCCGCTGACGATCAAATTACCGTGCTGATTGCGCGCGAGGCGACGAGTGCCCTCACTTTGCTCCGAAAGGGTACCGGCACGGACCGGGAGTAGGCGGCGTTCACGGGCGGACCACCGATTTCAGCGGAAGAACACCATCGTGACGATCGCAAACACCGGGAGCAGCACCAACCCCGAGTACATCATGTAGCCGAAGAAGCTCGGCATCTTGACGCCCTGGCGCTCGGCGATCGAGCGCACCATGAAGTTGGGACCGTTGCCGATGTAGCTGTTGGCGCCCATGAACACCGCCCCCAAACTCACCGCGGCGAGAAACGTGGCCGGCACCCCGGCAACTTCCGCGGGCAGCCCGAGACCCCGGGCCGCGGAGAGGAAGGTCAGATACGTGGGTGCATTGTCGAGAAAGCTCGAGAGCGCGCCGGTGACCCAGAAGAAGTGCCATGGCGCATGCAGACCGAGATGGCTGCCGCGCGCTTCGAGAATCAGCAACGCCGGCATCATGGTCATGAAGATTCCGATGAACAAGGTCGCCACCTCGATGATCGGATGGAAGCCGAAGCCGTTCTTGCTGTGAATCTCCCCGCGGGTCAACTGATAAGAAGCCACACCCATCAACACCATGACCGCTTCGCGCCACGGTGTAGGCAGAAAAATCGCGCCGATTACGCCGCCGAGAAACACGAAGTTCTGTCCACCGAGGACGGCGAATCCCAACTCCTCCCGTGGATGCACCGCCTCGTGACGCCAGTGGTACAGATCCACGAGGTAGAAGATGGTCAGCACCAGCGCGACGGTGAGCAGCCATTGCGGCCACAGGCGCAGCGTCCAGAAGAACGGCACCCCTTCGAGGAAGCCGAGGAACAGGGGCGGATCGCCAAGCGGAGTCAGTGCGCCGCCGACGTTCGACACGAGAAAGATGAAGAAGACGAGAACGTGAACGCGCCGCTCGCGGCGCGCGTTGGCGCGCAGCAGCGGCCGCACCAGGAGCATGCTGGCGCCGGTGGTGCCGATGAGGTTGGCGATGACGGCGCCGATGGCCAGGAAGATGCCGTTGACCAACGGCGTCGGCGGGAAATCCCCGCGCACCAGGATACCCCCGGTAATCGTGAACAGCGCGCCAAGCAGGATGATGAACGCGACGTACTCGTGTAACGTACGCAGGAGATGCGCCGGATCGGCGGCGAGGAAATACAGCGCCACCGGGAGCGCCAGACCGACACTCACCTTGCCGTAGTGATGCTCCCACCACAGCGGCGCCAGCAACGGCGCCACGGCGATTGCCAATAGCAACCCAGCAAACGGCAAGATGCTCCACAGCGGGAGCGATTCCCCAAGGGCATGCTGGATCGGCATGTAGGCAGCCGTGTTGCGCTACTGGCGACCCTGTTGAAGGCGAATTGAGGCTCAGCGGCCGTCGCCGGCGCGCGCCTGCAGGAGGGTGTCGACGTAGCGGGCGATGATGTCGGTCTCGATGTTGACGGAGTCGCCCGGCTGCTTGCGCAGCAGATTGGTATGCTCCTGGGTGTACTGCACGAGCGAGACGGCGAAGCTGTCGGCCGTCTTGTCGATGATGGTGAGGCTGGCGCCGTCGATGGTGACGGGACCTTTCACGACCATGTAGCGCAGCAGCTCCGGCGGCGTGCGGAAGCGCGCGATCACGGCGTCGCTTTCGGGCTCGAACGAAATGACGGCAGCCTGTCCCTCGACGACGCCGCGCACGATGTGGCCGCTCAAGCGATCGGTCGGCCGTAGCGAGCGCTCGAGGTTGACCGCCGTGCCGACGTGTAGTCCGCCGAGGTTCGAGCGCCGATAGGTCTCGGGCATGACGTTGGCCAGAAAGCAGTCTCCGTCGATGGCGGTGACGGTGAGGTCGACGCCGTTGATGGCGATGGAATCGCCGAGCTTGGCGTCGGCGAGGATGCGGCGCGCGCGGATGCGCAAGACGCCGGCGTCGGCTTCGACCACCTCACCCACTTCTTCGATGATCCCGGTGAACATGGCGGCACGGTACCGTGTTGGCGCCGTGCCGGCAACCGATGCGTGGGGAGCAGTTCCGCGCCAGCGGATCTACGCCATTCGCTTACGGCGTGTACCAGAGCGGCGAGGACCAGGCGCGTTCCTGGATGGTCTTCGGGACCGCCGGATTGGTACAGCTCGGCGGCTGCTGGTCCGGCGGCAGCGCGTTGCAGCGCCAGGTGTTCCAGCGACACGTTGGGTTCTCCAGGACGCGCACGTAATAGAACGCGTGCAGGGTGGGATCGAAGTCGGGATCATGCCAGACGGTGCACAGCGTATCCGCGCCGCTGCCTTGCGGCGTACAGGTTGCCAGGTCGACCGTAGCGCCGTTGTCGGCCGAGCCTGCAACATCGTAGACCTGCTGGTGCTGCTCGCCGTTGACGATCCAGCCCTTGATGACTTGCAGGCGTTGCAGCGGGGCGCCGGGATGCTCGGCGGTTCCCGCGTCGCGCATCGCCGTGATGAGGAGGTCGGGGGCGCTCGCCTCCGGGGGCCGCGCTGGCAACAGACTGCCCATCGGTACACCTTGCTGATCCGCGGCGGCGATCATGTCGGGATCCTCGCACAGGCCGGCGGGGAGATTCCACCCGCCGAACACACGCACGACCAGCCGCGTGCCGCTGGTGGCAAAGGTTTCCTTGCGCCGCAGCGCGGCGAAGATGGCGGAGCGTGAGTTCTCTTCGGCCCACACGCCAGTCAGCGCGCCGGGGCTGAAGATGACGCCGTCGCTGGCGAAGTTGCCATATCCGAGCAACACCGACGGCACGGCATCATTCGCACCTTGATGGCCCATCCATGCCCACTCGTCCGTGAACCCCGGCGTGCCGTTGTGCGTGTCGGTGCTGCCGACGAAGCCGAGGCGGTACGGATTAACGCCGAGACGCTCCTCTTCCTTCAAGCCGGCCAGCAGCGCGCCACGCACGTAGTCGAGGCGCGACACGCAGCCGCCGCCGGCGGCGCCGAGCTGGCCGGTCCCGTCGCCACAATCTTGCACCGTGCCCTGGCGCCGGCGCTCGAATTCGCACTGCTCGTCAGGAGCGCCCAGGATGCCGGACAGCCCGTTGAAGCACTCCGAGCTGCCCTTGTGTTGATAGACCTCGACGAGCGGTTCCATCGCGCTGCGGAACTCTGCTTGTGCGCGCTGATCGTCGAGGGTCTGCGCGCCGGGGTACTCGACGAAGAACATGTTGCCATTGCTCTCGTTCGAGTTGTGCGGGATCGCCAAGACATCGCAGCCGATGCCCGCATCGATGCAGCTGGCCTTGAGCTCGCGCCACAACCCTTGCGGTGTTGGTTGTTCGAATGTCGAAATTGGAAACGGCACGTTGGCGTTCCGGAAGATCACGTTGCGATGCATGGTGCTCCCGCCGGCGGCGCGCGAGTATTCGTAGGCGACGAACGAGGTGAAGTTGCAGTGATCGTAGGCTGCCGCGGCGGCGGACTGCACGCGCTCCCACACGTCCTCTGCGCCGGTGCGGCACGCCGCGCCATCGGTGCCGCACATGCCGGGGTTGCGCTTCGGATGCGACGCGGTCACCAGGATGCCAAGCGCGGTGAAGATCGCGTTGCCTTCGGCGCGGAACTGCTGACAGGCGGTTGAATCGTAGGTGGCGGAGCCGGGCGTCGTGCAGGTTTCCACCTCTCCGAGGAATTCGGAATGGTCGGTGACCGCGGTGAAATCTAGCGGCCGTGCGAGCTGGACGGTGCGCGTCCCGTGGCCTTCCGCGTCGAGGGGCGGGAGGGCGATCGGTGCCCCGCGGGCGAAGTGATACGCGTCGTCGGGTGTCGTGCGCGTATCCCACAGGTGGGCGTCGAATGACCAGGTCGTGTGCACGTGCAGGTCGCCGAAGTAGACGTTGCGCAATGGGTTGCGTTGCGGGCACGGTTCTTCCGGAATCGGCGTCGGTGTGGGCGGGGCAGGGCAGGTGGTCAACGCGTAGTTCACCGCCGTGATGATTTCGTTGACGCTGATCGCGCCGTCGCTGTCGGCATCGCCACTGGCGCAGGTCGAGACCGGCGCCGACTCGAGGGCGACATTGACCATTGTAATGAGGTCGTTGATCGTCACCGTTCCCGAGCCGTCGCAGTCGCCGCTGCAAGCGGCGGTCATTCGTGTTGCCGGCAAGCAGGCAACTGCGCCAACGGCAATCAAAAGCAGCACCCGCTTCCACCAGCTGTCGCGTGTCATGGCTGCCTGGCGTTAGTCCGGAACGGGGGCGTTTTGCAAGGGCCTGCGGCGGCCTGCGGCCGGCGTAGCCCGTGCCCTTATCCTGCGAGGGAAGGGGCACAGAAGGCCTTCAGTCTCAGCCCTTCGCCTTGCGCTTGTGGCTCGCTGCCGCGCGCTGCTGCTGGTGCTTGGAACGTGCATGCGGAGCCGTTCGCTTCGCTTGGACGATCGGCCCGCCGTGCATGTGTGCGGCGAGCGTGAGCACGGTATCAACGTAGGCGTCGGAATGGTTGTACTGCCACACGGCCGCCCGCCGTTGCGCTTGCGAAACGCCGGGTCCCCAGCCGTGTCCGGCGAAGTAGCGGGCGCACGAGGCGGCGGCATCGGCGCTGTCGTAGAGGCTTACGCGTCCGTCGCCGTTGGCATCGACGCCATACTCGATGTAGCTGCGCGGCAGAAACTGCGGATAGCCGAACGCGCCGGAGCCCGAGCCGCGAATGGCGAGCGGGCTGACTCCCATGCGATCGGCGACGTCGAACAACGCGCGCACCTCCGGATAGAATGTAGCTTCGAGGTACCGTGCCCGCGCGCGCAACCGTGCGGCGGTCGCCGGGTCGAGCGTGCCATCGTCGGTCGTCCAGCGATCCAGGTTACGTTGCAGGTTCTGCGGTTCGTTGGCCATCGCCAGGCGCGCCAGGCGATACAAAATGACGCTCGATCCGGTGTTCCGGCCGCAGCCGCTTTCGACATAGATGATTGCGGCCAGCACGTCCGCCGAGACTCCGTACACCCGCTGCGCGGCTTCGAGCTCCCGTGCGTGGTCGAGGCGGCAGCGCCGCGCCGCCGCGATGCTCGCCGGCCGCAAGAAGCGCCGGTAACGACTGCGCGCCTCGTGCGGGGTATTCGGGGAGAACTCGATCCCGTTGAACGGCTCGACGCGCCAGTCGGCAAACGCCTCCACCACCCGTTCGCGCTCGACGCCGTCCGCCACCAACTTTTCAATCAGGTAGTTCCAGCCGCGCGTGTCGGCACGGGCAGCACCGACCCACATTCCCAGCACCGCCACAACAATGATCGGACTCCACCGCTTCATCACATCCTCATCATGCCGCGCCGTGGCGGGTTGTACAATCGCGAAGTGCGGCCCGGGACGGTCCTGGTGCGAACTCGACACCGTCGCGGGCTCAGGGCGGCGCACCGATCAGAGACTCCGCCGCGCTGCCGGTCCTACAGCGCCGGGGGTGCGCTTTTGCGCGCCGGATCGATCGGGCTCATGAGGCCGATATGGTTGCCGTCCGGATCCTCGATGATGGCGTAGCGTGCCCCCCAGAAGGCGTCGTGGGGCGGTTGGCGGCCGCTGTAGCCCGCAGCGGTGAGATCGGCGTAGCACGCATCGACAGCGTCGCGCGACGGCAGCGAGAAACCGATGACGCTGCGGGCGCCAACCGCTGAGTCGCGGTAGCCGGCGTTGTAGTGCTTGGCGAGCGCGCGGCTGTCAAATTCGAGACTCACCCCGTTCGGGAACTCGACCTCCACGTGGTGGCCGCCACTCGCGGTGCGCCACACCGCGGTATCCGGAACGTCCAGACCGAGACGCCGATAGAACGCCAGGGTTGCTCCCATGTCGCGGACGACCAGATTCAGTTGGTTGAGTGTCGGACCGGTGTTTGCCATGTGCCTCCTCCGTCAGAGAATCACGAAACTACGCAGAGAATCACCAAAGCACGAAACTTCGAAAGCACGAAAAGAGAGAGACAGTCGGCTCGATCCTGGACCGCACCCATTCGCCAAGCATCCTTCCGGACTTGGAAGGCTGCAGCGACCAAGGGGAGCGGTCCTCGGAAAAGACGTGGGCCCTAACTGAATGCTTTGCGAAAGGCTGGGCGTGCCTCCACCCGCTTGGCGTACGCCATCAGATTTGGATACTGGTCGCCGAGGATGCCGAACCATTTGGCGCATTCGACGGTGTATCCCATCATGATGTCGGCACCGGAGAACTGGGAGCCGAGCAGGTAGTCCTTGCCCGCCAGCGTTCGTTCGAGCACATCGAGCGCCGCCTCTTCCCAGCGGCGATAATCCGCCACCGCATCGGCGACGCTCTCGATGTCGCCCTTGAATGTATGCCACGCGATGTTGCCCAGCGGGGGAAATGCGGTGGCCTCGGCAAAGTGCACCCATTGGAGGAACGGTCCGCGCAATGGTGTGCCCGGCGCTGGAGCCAGTTGTCCCTTGCCGTATCGCTCGATCAGATACTCGAGGATCGCGCCGGATTCGAACAGCACCAGGTCGCCGTCCTCGATCGTCGGAAACTTTCCCGCCGGTGTGCCTTGTGCGAATGGCTTCCCAGGCGGCACGGGCGGCACAAAGGCCACCTGCTTGATGTCATACGGAATGCCCAGTTCTTCCAGCAGCCAGTAAATCCGTGTGGAGCGCGTACGCGGTGAGTGATACAGCGTGATCATCGTCGGCACCTCCGAGCTTGGGCTGATTTGTCCGCGCGTATACCGCGCGCCGCGCAACGCTTGCAAACGGTTTCACCTGGAACGCGTGGTCCACTCGACCCGTATCGTCTCCGGACAGCGCCGGTGCTAAACACCAACCCCATGCCCGAGTACAGTGATCGATTCTTTCGCAGCGGCACGTTGCGTATCCACTTCCGCGATTGGGGAAACCCTGATGCGCCGCCGCTGATCATCGTCCACGGCCTGCGCGACCATTCGCATTCCTTTGACGAGCTGGCGCGTGGATTGTTGGATCGCTTTCACGTCTTTGCCCTCGACCTGCGCGGCCATGGCGACAGTGAAACCACACCGTATTACGACTTCGGGCACTTCATGCTCGATCTGCGCAACATGGTGCGCGCCCTGCGTCTGCAGCATCCGATCTTGCTCGGTCATTCGATGGGCGGTGAAGTCGTGGCGCAGTACAGCGGCTGCTTTCCGGAAGTGCCATCGCGCCTGGTGATCGTCGAAGGCCTTGGTCCTCCACCGACCGACATGGAGGAAGAGGTGCGTTGGACGATCAACGGCTTTGCGCGCACCGACCGCGCGTTCGTCGGGCCACCGGGTCTCAAGGATCTCGACGCGGCGTACCACCGGCTGCGCGAGCGCAACCCGCGGCTGCCGGAAGCCAAAGCGCGCGAGTTGGCGTTGCTGGGGACGCGGGCCCGCGAGGACGGTGCCCTCGAGTGGAAGTTCGACGCCATGCTGACGACGATGTCGCTGACCGGACCGTTCAATCTCGACTACGCCAAGGCGCTGTGGCGGCGCGTCAGCGCGCCGACGCTGATCGTGCACGGCGCCGAGTCGGGCGAGTTCTGGCATAAGCGGCGCGGCGCCGTGTACCTCGCGCCCGACGATCTGCGGGAGCGACTGGCCTGCTTCCGCACTGCACAATTCGTCGAGATCGCAGGTGCCGGCCATATGGTGCACTTCGATCGGCCGGTGGAGCTGATGGCCTCGATCCGTCAATTCCTGCTCCCCGAGTCGGCTTGACGACAGCAAGCGCCATCCCTATCGTGCGCCGCGTTTCGGGGACACGGAATCATGCTGCGGCATTGGGTTCGATCAATTGGCGCCGCCTGGCTGCTCGTCAGCCTCGCCGGTTGTGCGTCGAAAGAACCGATCAAGGTAACGCTCGAGCAGAACCCGACGGCGTTCGCCGGCAATTTCAGCACCTATCGGTGGCGATCGGCTCCAGACGAAGGCAATCTCCGCAACCCGACGGAGGGGGCGCGGCGCGACTGGTTCATTCGCATGACGGTCGACCATTTGCTGGCGCAGAAGGGATATACGCGATCGTCGGACGCCCCGGGCTTTCTGGTCGACTACGAGCTCGTGGAGAAACAGAAGCAGACGTCATCGTTCCAGGACTATGTGGGCTACTATCGCGCCGGTGGTTCGGAGGGCCTGGTCGATGCCTACACCATCGGCTACTCCGAAGCGGTTCTGGTGCTCGGCATCTTCGATGCCTCGACGAACCAGCTCATCTGGCGCACGCGCACGACGGTACTTGCCGATCAGACCGATAGCGACAAGATGATGGGCGACGCGTTGCGCCAGATGCTCGCCCGCTGGCCGAACAACCGGAACAGTTCTGAGCCCTGAGTGCCGAGTCCTGAGACAACTTCAACGCCGCACTCAGGACTCAGCACTGAGACAGTGGACGCGCGGATGGACATACGGTAGAGGCAACGGCATGCAGGCACTGGACGAACTATTCGGCGGGCACTTTATGAGTGAAGTGCGCGATCCGTACCGCGCTTACGCGCGGCTGCGCCGCGACGAACCGGTCAAGCTGCTCGATCTGCCCCTGGCCCCCGGGTACATGATCACCCGCTACGAGGACGTCGTCACGGTGCTCAAGGACGCCGCCTTGTTCTCGTCGAGCGCCAACGCCAAGGGCATCGGCCTGGTGATGGGTCGCACGATCTTGGAAATGGACGGCAAGGAGCATACGCAGCACCGCAACATCGTCTCGATGGCATTTGTGCCGAAGGCCCTTCAGGGAGAGTTTCCCAGCGTCATCGACCGCCTGGCGCATGAGATGATCGACGGCTTCGTACGTGACGGGCACGTCGACCTGGTGGCACGGTTCACGCGCACGTTTCCGTTGCGGGTGATTGCGCACATGATCGGCGTGCCGATTCAGGACTACGAAACCTTCAAGCGCTGGTCGCTCGATCTCATCGGCTTCGCCGACGATCCGCCGCGCGGCTTCGAGGCGGCGGGCCAGCTGGTGGAGTATTTGCGGCCGATCGTCGAGAGCCGCCGCATGGAGCGGCGCGGTGATCTGCTCAGTACGCTGGTGCACGCCGACGTCGAGGGCCACCGTCTCAGCGACGAGGAGATCTTCAGCTTCCTGCGCCTTTTGTTGCCGGCGGGATCGGATACGACGTACCGCCTCATCGGGAGTGCGCTGTTCGGGTTGCTCACGCATCCCAAGCAACTCGACGCAGTGCGCGCCGACCGTTCCCTGATCGCGGGGACGATTGAGGAAACGCTGCGCTGGGAAGCCCCGGTGCAGCTGGCGTCGCGTGAGACCACGGCGCCGACTGTGCTGGCAGGCGTGGAGCTGGCCGCGGGGGCGCAGCTGTTGACCGCGTTGGGTTCGGCGAATCGTGACGAGCGCCGATTCGACGATCCGGACCGCTTCGACATCCACCGCCGCATCGACGAGCACGTGGCCTTCGGTTTCGGTCGCCATTTCTGCCTCGGCGCACATCTGGCGCGCCTGGAAGCGGCCGCGGCGCTGAATGCGGTCTTCGACCGCTTGCCGAATCTGCGCCCCGATGCGGCCCAGGAATCGTTCGTCGCCGGCCTGGCGTTCCGTTCGCCTAATCGGTTGCCGGTCGTATTCGACGCGTGACCGCTCGGCGTGGTTGCGAGCCCTCACGCCAATTGTGGAGAGAAACGGGGAAGGAAAGATGCCGGAGTTTCAGACGCTGCTGTATGAAGAAAAAGATGGCGTGGCGTGGGTGACGCTCAATCGTCCCGAGGTGCACAACGCGTTCAACGTCCAGATGCAGCGCGAGCTGCATGCGCTGTGGCGCGGCCTGCGACGCAACGACGACGTGCGCGTTGCCGTGCTGACCGGCGCCGGTGACAAGGCGTTCTGCACGGGCATCGATCGAACGGAAACCATGGGCGAGGAGCGCCCGTCCGCGGCGGGGGGGACGCCGGCGCGCAGCGTCGGCTCGGTGTCGACGCCGTTCATGTTTGACGACCCCGGCGCCAACATCGGACCGAAGAGCTGTGACCTGTGGAAGCCGGTGATTGCGGCGGTGAACGGCATGGCCTGCGGCGGCGCGTTCTACATGCTGGGCGAGGTCGAGTTCGTCATCGCCGCCGAGCATGCCACGTTCTTTGACCCGCACGTGACCTACGGCATGACGGCGGCGTTCGAGCCGATGCACCTGCTGCAAAAGATGCCGTTTCACGAGATCATGCGCATCTCGCTGCTGGGCAACCACGAACGGCTGTCGGCCACGCGCGCCCACGAGATCGGGCTGGTGTCCGAAGTCGTGCCTGTCACCGACCTGCGCGCGGCCGCGCAGTGGGCTGCCGAGGCGATTGCGTCGGCACCGCCCCTGGCGATTCAGGGAACCGTGCGCGCCATCTGGGCGGCCCGCGAGCTGTCGCGCTCGCAAGCGCTGTCGCTCGGCTACGCCTTCATTGGGCTGGGGACCAACCGCGAATCGATCCAGCAGGGCCAGGCGGCTTTTGCGGAGGGCAAACGGGTGAAGTGGAAGCTGCGCTGAGCGGCGCGCGTCGCCTCCGCAGAAGCCACCAAGCGCAAATACCGGTTGTTCATGGGTGTCGCGGCTGTTAATTTGGGCCCGCATGCTGCGCGCTGACTTTCATCATCATATCAATACCGACCCGATCGACGGCTGGTTCATTTCGCACTCCACGGGCGAGCTGATCGACCGTGCCGCCGCCGCCGGCCTCAACGTGTTGGCGATCACCTGTCATGAGTCGAGGCCGTACGACGCTGACGCCGTCGGCTATGCGCGCACCCGCGGCATCGTCCTTTTGCATGGCATGGAAGCCACGGTCGACGGCGCCCATGTGATCTTACTGAACTTCCGGAACTTCCCTCCGGGGGTTTGCTCGATGGCAGAGATCGCCGAGCGCAAGACGCCGGAGGCGCTGGTGATTGCGCCGCACCCGTTTTACCCCTCCGGGGTCGCCGGCGGTGCGATGCTGGGGACCTATGGTTCGGTGTTTGACGCTGTCGAGTTTTCAGGCATGTACACGCCTCTGACGCGCCGCTTCAATCAGCGCGCCGAGGCCCATGCTCGCGCCGCCAACCTGCCCGTGGTGGGAAACACGGACACGCATTTTCTGTGGCAGCTCGGGCGGACGTATACGCTGATCGACGCGGCACCGGAAGCGGCGGCGGTGGTGGCAGCGATCCGCCAGCGGCGGGTACGGTTGGTGACCCAGCCGCTCAGCTGGATTCACGTCACCCGCTTCATTGTCGAGTCCGGAGCGACGCTACCGATGATGCGCGATAGTCTGCAGTACATGCTGCGGGTGCTGCGTCGCACGCGTGCCGGGGCTCGACCGGTGGTGGCGCACCAACCCCACGACGCCGTGCACCCGGTGACGCAAGTGTAGTGCGACCTGCAAAACGTCGCCAGCCCTTCGTCTTCTGGTTCGGACGACGTGTCAGCCGATTCAACCTCCCCTGACCCTCCTTGGTAAGGAGGGGATGCAAATAATCTCCTCTCCTTACCAAGGAGGGGCCGAAAGAGATTACACCAAGTGGAGGCCTCACCGAAATTGTAAACCAGCAGTACGTCGCCCCCGCGAATGGTGCGCGGTTGCTCCTCCGTCAATTCTTGCGAGGGCACCATATAGCGACCCAACAGGAGCGGTCGCACTGAAAAGACGCCGGGCGCAGCCCCTACTCGATCTCGTACGTCACCTGGAGATTGGCGGAGACCGACACGGTTCCGGGCTCGATCGACGTCGGCACGTTTGCGGCCATGCCGGCCATGGCGCGGCCTTCGAAGAGGCGGGGTTGGATGATGGGTGCTGTCGACGTCGTGGCGGACACCACGTTCTTCAACTTCACGCCCAGCGCCTTGGCGACGCTTTCCGCCTGTGCCTGCGCTTCCGCGCCGGCCTTCTCCAAGGCGTTGCGCAGCTGCGCGTTACGGTTCGACAGTGTGAACTGCAGGCTGCTGACGCGATTGGCGCCGGCCGCGATGGCGCTGTCGATCAGGGTCCCGGCGCGGTCGATCTGATGCGTCTCGACCTGGACCTCGTTGTGGGCGACGTAGCCGACGATGCGTGGCTCGCTGGGCTGGCCAGGCTTGGATTGCTCGTAGCGCGGGTCGAGTGAGTAGCGCGTCGTTGTCAGGGTATCCCCCTCCTTGATGAGCGCTTTCAAAGCCGCGGCCACTTTCGCGCTGCGCGCCGCGTTCTCGCTGACTGCATCCGCGGCTTTGGGGGCCGTGGTTTCGACGGAGACCGCAACGATGACCTGATCGGGCGCGGCGGTCACCTCGCCTTGTCCGGTCACCATGATCGTCCGGCGCCCGTCCCCTGGCTTGTCGTCTGCCACTCCGGTCGTCGCCATCGCCAATACCATCAAGGTTGCTAGCACTGACCATAGGCTGCTGGTACGCATCCCTGCCTCCTTCACTCCCTCAGACGCCTGCTGCGCCCCGACATTCACTGCACTCCCCTGAGTGCAGCGCATACGCCTCCCGGCGTGCGTCTGCAATGCGGACGTTTGGGGCGCGGTACGTGTGCCCCTGATCGGCCGATTGTCCCCGCTGCGATGAGGCGGATGCTGACTGTGCCGGTTGGTCGCGCCGCGCGACCGCGCAACAACAAGGAGGCTGCACTGTAAAATACTTGACGAGGTCACTTATATAGTGTATATGCAAATGCATCGCTGTCTGTCTGTCGTTCGGCGTGCCGGCGAAGGAAGGACGACCTTGTTCAAGGGGGGCGTCCAGAAGGAGCAGCCGATGATGCGTGTCCAACCATTCGCAGTCTCTTTCGCAATGCTGCTGTTGATCGCCGTAACCCGATGCCCTTGCGCGCGGTCCGATGACGCGCCGTTTCTCCCGGATGTTGCGGCGACGGGCTTCGACCCGGCGGCGTCGGTGAGCGTGCTGACGGATGCCGCGGTCAATGAAAACGCGCCGCAGGCCCCATTCGTCGGTCTGGCGACGCAGCTCGATGTGGACCGGCTGTTTGGAGCCGTCACTACCTCGATTCCGATTGAGCTGCCACCTGGCCTGAAGGGCATGATCCCGGATCTCACCGTGCGGTACTCCAGCAACGGCGGTAACGGCCCATTCGGTGTCGGCTGGGATCTCCCGCTGGGAACGGTAAAGCGCAATACCCTATTGGGCGTTCCCCTCGGCGCGACGCCAGGCCAGTACGACGATGCGAAGGGTTTCGTGCTGGCCTTTCGCGGCGGCACGATTGTGCTGGACGCCTGCAACAACGGGGCGCCCGCCAACGCGTCGTGCACCTCCTGGAAAAGCAGCTCCGAGGAGATCTGGCTGAGTGCGCAGTTCCTGCGCGCGAGTAACGTGTGGCTGATTACCGACAAGAACGGGGTCACCTACACCTACGGCGGCGAGTCGGGTGGAGTCACGGCAGGCTCACGAACGGGTCTGAACACGTCCGTCGCCGCCTCCACCTTCGGTTGGTCCCTGACCAGCATCCGTGACCCCAATGGCAATGACATCCGGGTGACCTACGGGCCTGTGGAGGCCGGCACGCCAGGCAACGGTGGCGCCTATGCCTATCCGACGGCCATCGACTACGGCGGAAATAGCTCCGCGAACCTGACGCCGGTCGTGCACGTGAGTTTCAGCTACGACCACCCGCCGCGCCCCGACGTCGTAACGAGCTACCAGGGGGGATTTGCCGCGTACGTGAGACACCGGCTGGACGCCATCATCATATGGGTCGATGGGTTCACGACACAGAGCCACCCCACGCGCACCTACCAGCTTTGGTACGCGCAAGACCCCGACACCAACTGGTCACTGCTGACGAACGTCTCGGAAACGGTGGCGGACGGCACGCAGCCGCCGCCCACGACGTTCACGTATCAAGCGGCGTCGCATGCCCTGGCTGCTGCCGAGCCGATGGCGGCCCTTCCACAGAACGATCAATCCGGAGCGTCGGTGGAGACCGCGGGGTATTTGGGCCTCGGCGAAGTCCAGGGGTTTATCGATATCGATGGGGACGGGTTGCCCGACTACTTGGATGGCGAGACCAGCATGGGGCCGCACGGGGAGCCGGCGGTGCTCGACGTCTACCGGAATCGAGGTGCGGGGAGCTTTGTCGAAGACACGGCCGCGTGGACCACGGAGGCCGCCCCTCCGTCGATCGGCCCGTGGTCGTATATTGCCGGGCCGATTGCCTCGCTTGTCGACATGAATGGCGATGGGTTGCCGGACCTTCTGCGGTCTGATTCCTCGTCGTGCAGCGCACCCGGGGCAAATCCGACGTGTCGTTGGTCGGTCTTCTGGAACACGAATGGCATGTTAAACCCGAGTCAGTCGGAGTGGCCCGGTGTGCCTGCGGATTTGAACGGCGCTTTGGCTCTCCCGAATGGGCCAGCGGTCGGGGCAATGCCGAGTAGCACCTTACGCGACCTCAATGGCGACGGGCTGCCGGACCTCCTGGACTGCAATGGCGCAACCGAGAGCAACCACACGTGCCTGCTCTATGCGAATTCCGGGAATGGCTTCAGTGGACCGGTCGCATGGAGCATCCCAACCGCCAACGACAGCGTCACCAACAACGACGCATCGGTCCGCACCCCGATACTTACCGTCGAGGGCAGCAACCTGAGAACGATCAAAGAGCTCCTCGATATCAATGGCGATGGCTTGCCCGATCTGGTCTGCTTTCAACCGTGGTCCGGCGCGGGGCAATGTCGCAATGGCGATGGGAGCGACACCGGCGCTGCGTGTTCCAACGACGCACAATGCCCGCAGGGGAGGTGTGCGCGGCATTGGGACGTGTGGTTCAATACCGGAAGCGGGTTTACGTCAACGTCGTATCCTTGGCCGGCACCACCCTTTGGAGGGCAAGCGCCACTGCAGATCGACGATGTTTCCTGGGCGCTGCGCGACATGAACGGAGACGGACTCCCGGACTTGATCGATGCCTCACGCACGGCGCAAGTGCCGTGGACTGTATATTTGAACAATGGGACGGGCTTCGGAATCGTCCCCATTCCGTGGATCGGCACCGACCAGATCCCATATGTCAGGAATCAAGGTTGGCCCGCTATACGATACGATATAGGAAACCTTCTCGACCTGAATGGGGATGGTATCGGCGACTATGTGAATGCCTGGGGTCAAACACTGAACGTGCAGTTTGGACGCGGTCCAAGAAACAACCTTCTCGTTCGGCAAGACAACGGACTCGGGGCCTGGTCGGAAGTCACCTATGTGCCGTCCACCGACCCGACGGCGGCCGGGACGGCGTGCGTCGGCGGTCCGGTGCCGGGTGTGCCCTGCATGACCAACGCCGAATGTTCCGGCGGCACATGCGCCGCTGCGGCGCCAGGCGCCTCGCACTTGCCGTTTGCGACCTGGGTCGCTCAGACCCTGACGACGCATTCCGGATACAGCGGCACATGTGGTGCGGGTGCGAATGCGGGGCGGGCGTGCATGGAAGATCTGGACTGTCCGCAAAGTACGTGTGTGGGCAATGTGCTGCAGACGAGCTTCGCTTTTACCGGCGGCTATTTCGATCCGGCCAGCCGCCGGTTCCGGGGCTTCCGGCAAGCCGTCGAAAGGCGCACCGCGGACGGCCGGCAGATGCGGCACGAGTTTGCGCCGCCACCGGCGGCGCTCAATGGCTCGCCGGCGTGGTATGGGCTCACGTCGCCGAGACCGTTCAAGCAAATTGGTGAGGAGGTCTGGGACGGCGCCGGACACCTCCTCACGCGGAGCGCCATCGACTGGGAAGCTGCGGGAATCGCCGGCGGCGCCCGCGTGCAGATTCATCCACTGCAACGCTTGGACCTCGCCTGCAGCGTCGGCAATCCGAGCGCATGCACGGCCAATGACCCTTCGACCAAGACCCGCACGCAGGATTTCACCCACGGATACGACGCCTACAACAACGTGGTGGCCGCGCTGGTCAGCGGCAATGACGTTGGTGCGATTCCGATCACGATCACCTACGGTGCCGCCTCCCCCTGCCATGGCCAACCCACCGAGATTGTCCAGGCGAATATTGTCTTTGCCTTGTCCATCAAGGAATTTACGTACGACTCGCATTGCAACCTGAGGACTTTCGGGGCGCGGCTCGGCGCATACGGTGAACCGCCCACGCCCACCGATCCGGTGATCGCGACCACGCTCGACTACGATCCGAGCGTTGACTCTACGGCTGCCGGCCTTGGCCAGCCAACCCGAATCACCCGTCCCTCTGGCATCACCGCGTCAGCCGGTACCGCGACCACCCTCACCTACGGTTGCTCGCACGGGTTCTACCCGTGCATGATCACCGCCGGCACGACCGCTCAGGGACTCGGCTTGACGACCAGCAAGACCTGGGATCTGCAATGGGGCCAGCCGTTGAGCCTCACCGATGCCAACAGCCAACCCACGACCTTTGCCTACAACGGTCTTGGCCAACTGACGACAATTACTCGCGTGTCCGATGCGTTGCCGTGGCGGCGTTTCAACTACACCGTCGGTACCAGCGGCGCGCCGCCGGCGCCAAGTCGTATCGAAACGCTGATTCGAGAACCCAATGCGGATACCGGGTTCACCAACGTAGGCTACCGCACCGTGTCAACGTTGTACGACAGTCTCGGCCGTGCCCTGGAGAGCAAACGCGAGGACGTGGTGAACGGCAGCCGGCAAGTCGTGGCGACGGACGCCGTCACGTTCGACGCGGCCGGCCGTGTCGCCAGCCGTGCGCTCGCCTTCGTGAGCAGCCTCGGGCTGACGAGTGTGGAAGCGGCGCCGAGCACGGCAGGGTTCACGCGCTCGGTGTACGACGCCCTCGACCGCATCGTTGCAATCACGAATCCGGACGGGACGTCGCGCAGCGCCGACTACTCCATCGCTGGCCGCACGCTGACGCGGGACGAAAACGCGACGGCCACGGGTAGTGGGGTGGCCAGCGGCGGCGGACGCCTCGTGCAGGAGTTTCGTGATGGACTCGGCCGTCTGGTCGACACTCGCGTGTTCGACGGGAACACCGCGTTGATCACCCGGACGGTGCGCACGCGCGATGCGCTCAATCGCTTGACCGCGGTCACGACATACAGCAACACGACGGATAGTGGAATACAGTCGAATACGGTACAGTTCACGTACGATTCGTTCGGCCGTCGCACGAGCGTGGTCGACCCGGATTCCGGGACCGCGTCTGCGGGGGGCACGTGGACCTATGCGTACGACCTGGCGGGCAACCTGATCTATCAAGATGACCCGAAAACCGGCCAGCATATCGAGCTCTGCTACGACCGTTTGAACCGTCCGCGGTGCCAATACGACTTCTCCAATACCGATGCGCTGTCCATGTACAGCGTGACGGCAACGGGCGCTCCCGCCGGCTCGAGCTGCCCGGGTACCCCGACCACGCAATGCCCCACCATTCAGCACGCGACGCTGACGCAATTTACGTATGACGTTTACGCCACCAGCGCCTTTACGTGCGCCCTCGGCGTCGGGCGTCTCTGCCACGTCGATGATCAGTCGGGGACCACCAGCTTCTCGTACGACGGGCGCGGGCGCGTGCTTCAGTCCCAGAAGAATATCTTTGAGGCGATCACCGGAACGGCTGAGGGTTTCACCTTCGAGGTGACCTACGATGTTGCCGACCGGCTCAGAACGGCCGGCTACCCAACCGAAAGCGGGACCGAGGTCATGACGTACGCATACGATGCGGGCGGACACCTGGTCAACGAGGCGACCGACCGCCCGCAGGCATACCTGTCCAACGCCCAGTACGACCGCTTCGGACGGGCAACGCTCCACCTGTACGGGACAGGCCTCATCGCCAACACGTGGACCTATTTCGACGGCACCGAAGGGCCCGGTAATCAGTTCCGACTCAAAGAGATCAAGGTGAACGGGGTAAACGCGGGCTCCACGGTGTACCAGCAGTTCGACTACACGAACGCGACCGGAAGCGGGGCGTACGATCAGGCCGGCAACCTGCTGGCCGTCACTGAGAATAGTGCCGCCTATGCCACGGGGTATACCTTCGCTGACAACCATGCGCGGGACAACGACTGGACGTATGCCTACGACGGCATTGGCCGGCTGCACAGCGCGACGGCGCAAGATGCGGCGACGTGGGGCGGCGTCGCCAATTTCAATTACGACTTTCTCGGAAACATGACGGCGAAAGGCGGTCTGGTGCTGACGCCCAATGCGGACGTGACTCCCACCGCGCTGTCGCACCCACACCAGATCCACACGTCCAAGAACGGCGCGGCGGCGACGAGCGCCGTCTACAAATACGATGCGGACGGCGCCCTGACGAGCCGTCCGGACACTGACGGGACCGGTACTGGTCATCCCGATACCGCACGCACGATGACCTATGACGTCGAGGGACGCGTGCAGACGATCAGCGCGGGCGCGCACACGGTGTATTCGCTCTATGACTATACGGGTGCTCGGGTCGCGCGAGTGGTCGACAACACGACCGCAACATTGTACTTCGGCCGTCTCTTCGAGTTGACTGGCACGTCGCTGACGCGCCACATCTATGCAGGGTACCGCCGTATTGCGCAGAGCACGGTGACACGGACCACGCTGCTGGCATCGACGGACAGCTGGGCCGCGCGGGTGACGGCGCTGGCCAGCGCGGCAGGGGCCTCGGTCGCGATCCTGCTCCTGCCCTTGATCGCGCTGATTCCCGGGCGTGTGCGGATCAGCTTCTCCAAGGGGCGGCGCGCCCCACTGCGCTGGATGCGGCGCGGCCACGTGCTGGCGCTGGTTGCGGTAGTCGTCTCAGTCCCGTGCGGACAAGCGGCGATGGCGATTACCACCATCAATACGGCGAATTCCTGCGGCTGCCTCCCGTGCCCGACGCCAACCCCAGGCGGCCCGCCGCTGCCAACACCGTTTCCCGTATACTTCATCCACGGCGATCATCTCGGCTCCACGACGATGCTCATGTGTTTGAACCAGGGCGCCAGCTGCCCCGACGGTACCCCGGCGGAGTATTTCCGTTACGATGCGTACGGCATGATGAACACCTGGGACAGCAGCGGCGCGACGGTCGCTGCCGGCAGCGAGTTGACGGATCTGCTCTATACCGGGCAGCGCTGGGATGCACCGGTGCGCACCTACTACTATGGAGCGCGGTTCTATGATCCGCGTATTGCAAGCTTCTTGACACAGGACCCAGTACGGGAGTACATAAATCAATATGCGTACGTTGGGTGGAACCCCATGCGGTATACTGATCCTACTGGGGCGACCTGGGACACCACCGTTACCATCGGGCTGGCGGTAGCCGTGACCGCCGGCGTGGCTGCCTTCACCCCGTTTGGCTTGAATGCCGTAGGGGGGCTCTTTGGTGCGATTGCAGCCGACCAAGCCGTCGGAGCAACTCCCTACACTGTCATGGCGGGATTTCTTGTCGGCGTCGGAGCGGGGTTCGGCGGGGCGGCGCTGCAGGCCGCTGGCGTCGGCGCCGTTCTCAGCACTGCCGTTGCGGGCGGATTGGGCGCCGGTGTGAGTACTACCGTCAGCGGCCTTCTGAGCGGCAACGGAGTCAACGTCGCCGATGTCGCTCTCAACAGCGCGGTGGGGTTTACCCTGAGCGGCGTTGCCGGGTTGGCGGGGTCGGCGCTCGTCAGTGGAACGGATTTCGACGACCTGCAACCGACGATAACGAAATTGTTTGGCGGCCTATCCAGCGTGGAATTCAAGTCCCTTCAAAATGGCGGGGCCGAGGCTGCGCATGCCGGTGTCGACGGAAGTATCGCTCTGGGGGGCGCATTTGGTGGAGCGACTGCTGGAAGCGGCGGTCTGGGACTCGCTGGACTGGGGGGCGTGACGGATCTCGATCTCGGTGATCTCTATGCGGGAATGAGTATCGGCACCGGGAGCCTTGGCGAGGGAGCTCCTCAGAGCGCTGCCGCCGCGCCGGCGCCGGTGGCTCCCGACCTGAGTGCGCTGATTGGAGCGGGAGTCATAGTGACCTTCACCTTCAGTTCTTACCCGTGACGTGAGCTGCGACAGCATGCGGGTCCGAAGAGGTCTCGAAAGGTGACGCCGATGGAGTGTCAACGTATTGGGAAACGACCAGCGTCCGAAGGTGTTGCGCTACGCAACGTGGGAGGTGCATCGTGAAGCGGCTCCTGATCAATGCCAACCTCGCTGGCTTCGGCTTGGGCGCGATGGCCTATGTGCTGTGCCGAGCCGTGGTGGCGATACAGGCGCATCCGCCGTTTGATGAGGCGTCCGTCTTTACCACCCTGATGCTGCTGGGATGGGGCCTCGGCGCTCTACCACTGCTCATTCAAGGGATGTTCCTTCTCCCCGTCGAGCGGCGCTTGCGACAGGAGTTTCGACTGACGGACTTGTCTCCCTCCCAGCCCGCGTATGCGCGTACGGTCCAGTTGCGCGTACCGCCCGAGCGCTTCCTGGATGAGCTGCGAGGACTGATCAGCAGGTTCCTGAAAGTTCTGCCGTTTCCGGACGATCCAGCGGTTGAAAATACCGTGACCTATCGCGTGCGATACAAGATCCAATACGATTACGAAATCTCACTCGTGGTCTTGCCAGAGCAGACCGCTGTGTCGCTGGTTGTGCAGCGACTGAGCCCGGTGGCTCGCTTCGTCACGCTTGAGCTCGCCGCGGCGCAAATCCTCGCGGGACTGGTCAAATGGGGCGCCGATCGGGACTTGATTGTTGCCGACTTCGAGCGCGTTGGCCGCCCGGAGCGATTGGCAAGAGATCTCGGCAATTGGTTGCCTACGAATGACGAGTGGCGCGGCAAGGACATGCCGAGCCGGCGGCCTGCCCCGTCCCATGAGTGGAAGCTGCAGATCGTATTGGCGGGCGCCGGTGGGTTCTTGGCCTTCGTGTTCCTGCAGTGGCTCGGTGCGCACGGCCACCCGATACCGAAGTTCGGCCAACACCTGCCGCTCTACATAGTGGGAGCCTACATCATGCGACAGGTGATTCGCCGGTCGGCGCCGCGGCGATAACTATCCGCGGAGCCTGTCGAGTGGAAAGCCCGTGGCGACCTGGCGAGGAATGACCACAGGGATGACGCCGAGCGCAGATTCGCGCTACGAACCAGGCACCGCCGTGTATCCGTAGTGCCACAAGAGGAGATAGCCGATGGCGACGGCAGCGGCGACCGCCAATGCGCCGCCGTCGCTGCCCCGAAAGGGGAAGTGCTCGTAGGCGGTGCGTGTGCGGCCCGACTGAAAGCCCCGCGCCTCGAGGGCCATCGCCATGCCGTCGGCGCGCCGCAGGGCGCCCATGAAGACCGGCACGATCACCGGCACGTAACGCCGCGCCCGTTGGAAGAGGTTGCCTTCGTCGAAATTGAAACCGCGGCAGCGCTGCGCCTGGACCACGGTGACGGCGGCGTCGAGAAACACCGGCACCAGCCGGAACGCGAGGGTCAGCGTGAATCCCACCTTGTACGGTAACCCCACCCGGGTCAGCGCGTAGGCAAACTCCTCGATCTTCGTGGTGGAGAGAAAGACAACTCCCACGGCCAGAAAGGTGGCGAGCTTGATGGCCATGCCGAGTGCGAAGACCACGCCGCTTGCACTAACGTTGAGCGGACCGGCCCGCAGCCAGGGAACGCCGCCGCGGTAGAACAGCGTCCAGACGATGAAGGTCATCACGAAGACCAGAATGAACAAGACGCGCAGCCGGCGCACATTCGGCCACGCGCCGGCGCGGATGATCAAGGTCACCACCCCGGCGGCAATCGGCAGCATCACCGCCGGCCGTTGACTGACGAACGCCGCCACGAAGAAGCACAGCATGCCCAATACCTTGACGACCGGATGCAGGCGGTGCAGGAACGTCGGCCGGTCAATGTAGAGGAAGAGCGGCATTGATGATGCTCAAGAGGGGAGAATGGAAAACCGGGAACCGAGAATGGAGAATGGAGAACCGAGAAATTGGTAGGGTCTTCCATTTGCCGGTTTTGAATTCCCGGTTCTCCATTCCCGGCTTTCCATTTTCCTCTTCCTCTCGGTTCAGCAGCGATCGGCGGGCTGCAGTGCCGCGACAAATTCCGCCACCGATAGCGGTGTGAAGCCCAGGCGGCGGCCGAGTCGGGTGATGTCGGGGGCCCGGAAGTGGGCGCTCGCCAGGAGCTCCTCTTCGGCGAACAAGTTGCGCAAGGGGCCGTCGAAGCACACCTGGCCGTCGCGCATCAGGACGCCGCGTTCGGCATACTCGGCGACCACCCACGGGCTGTGCGTAATCATCAAGATGGCCATGCCGCCGGCGTGCAATTGCTTCAACAGATCCATCATGTGCCGCTGCTCGCGGTAGTCGAGTCCGGTGGTCGGCTCGTCGAGAATCAACAGCTGCGGGCGCAACGCCAGCAGCGACGCCACGGCGAGACGCTGCCGATGACCTTTGCTGAGCAAAAAGGGATCCTCATTCTCCAGCCCGACGAGCCCGACCGCCTGCAGCGCGTCGTCCACACGCTCGGATGTAACGGCGGCGGAGAGTCCGAAGTTGCGCGGTCCGAAGGCCACTTCGTCCGCCACTGTCGCCGCGAAGATTTGGTGATCCGGATTCTGGAACACATAGCCGACATCGCTGGCGACACGGTTGAGGGGCAGGGCGCCGACATCCGTCCCGCGGAGCAGCACCCGCCCACGGCGCGGCCGCAGCAAGCCATTCAGATGCTTGGCGAACGTCGTCTTCCCCGAGCCGTTCTGGCCGATGAGCGCAACGAACTCACCGGCGGCGACGTGCAGCGAGGCCCCAAGCAAAGCGGGCACGTCGGAGTCGTAGGTGAACTCGACCGCCTCGGCTTGCACGAGCGGAGCCGATGCCGAGTGATGAGCGACGAGTGAGGCGGGAGGGGGACGGATCACTGCCGACGGATCACTGACCACTGTGCTTCGAATCGCGGCTTCGGCTGCATCGAGCGAGCGGGGCGGGGGCGTGAGCTGCAGTCGGTTGGCGAGAACGCTGAGATCTGGTGGCCGCACGCCATGAGCGTCGAGGAAATCGACCTGGGCGAAGACACGGTCGGGAAGGGCATCGGCGACGATGCGGCCGTTGCTCAGAACGATCAGCCGATCGGCATCCTCGGCGGCGGCGCTCTCGTGTTCAATGACCACGAGCGTGTAACCCTCCCGCCGCATGGTTCGCAGGACGCCGAAGATCTCGAGCTTGCCGAGCGGATCGAGGTCCGTAGTCGGCTCGTCAAACACCAGGATGCGCGGCCGCAAGGCGAGCGTCGCGGCAATCGCCAGCCGTTGCTTCTCGCCACCCGAGAGGGTGCTCGGGTCGCGATGCTCAAAGCCCACCAGGCCCACCGTCGCGAGCGCCTGCGAGACGCGGCGGTGCATCTCATCCGGGGGCACGCCGAGCTGTTCCATGCCGAAGGCAATCTCCTGGACCACATTGGTGGCGAACAGTTGCGCTTCGAAGTCCTGCGAGACCAATCCGACCATCCCCGCCAAATCGGCTACCCCTTCGCGTTCGAGGCGCCGTCCCAGGATACTGATCTCGCCGCGCAACGCCCCGCCTTGAAATGCCGGAATCGTGCGGTTGAGGCATTTCGCCAGCGTACTTTTCCCCGCCCCCGTGGCGCCCATCACCACGATCATCTCGCCGCGTCGTACCGTGAACGAGACATCATCGAGCGCTGGGATGGTCTGCTCGGCGTAGGTGAACGACAGATGCTCGAGCCGGATTGCTTCGTCGGGGTCGGGCGCGGTGATCGTGCGCGTGTTCGTGAGCGCAGGCTCTTGCTCGCTCGGCCGGTGCGCAGAACGGTTGGGCGTCATGACTGCTCTTCGACGAGCACGCGCACGCTCCCTTTCTACAGCAACGCCACGCCGACGAGCAGCAGCGCAATCACCGGGATGAGGCCGAAGCCGACCGCGGCGGCGCCCGTGCCCACACCGCTGTCTGGCGTCGTCAGGAAAGGGAGATGGAGTGAGCCGTTCGACAGCAGGTTGCCGACGATCATGCCGCCCAGCGTCGCCACGGCGACCAGGAGCAGCCCGATGCGGCGCACGGCGAGCGGCTTGACTTTGCGGGGACCGAGAATGTCGCGATAACGTAGCCGCGCGCGTTTGACACGCGGATAGATGACGGCCAGCAGCAACGGCGCCAGCCCCATCGAGGTGACGCTGTTGTTGAACAGGATGACGTTGCCGAGCACGCGGAACGGAACGAAACCGAGGAGGTTGATGCCCCAGCCGATGAACACGGCGCACGCGGCGCTGGCGAGCAGCACGACCGTGAGGAACTGTATCCAGCCGCCGATCGTGCGGGGGACCGGGTCGCCATCGGACATCGCCTCCCATGCCTTATAGGGAATGAGCCCGTAGAGCAGATTGCCGACAAAGCCGAACATGTCGCCGGGTCCGATACCGCCGAAAAAATCGCCGATCACGTTGCCGATCGCCGCGCCCCATGCGCCCGCCGGACCGAACAGGAACGAGCAGACCACCGGCACGGCGTTTGCCGGCCGCAGCTCGGTGACGCCGGGGATGATGGGGAGCACCTTAAATGGGATGAGAATCGCGGCATACAGCGAGGCACTCATCGCGGTCAGCACGACCATGCGGGTGTTGCTCCACATGTCGGTGAGATCACGCATAGGGAATCGGCCTCCACGCTCGAGCTCGTGTTTGTAAAGAGTAGATCATCGTCTCCCCCGAGTACCGCCTTCCGAACAGTCTGCCGGACTTGCAATCCCTAGTGACCAACGGGAGCGGTCCATGGAAGAGATGCCGGCCGCAGGCCCTAGCGGAGCTCGTCGCGGAATTCGGGAGCGGCGATGGCGGCAAGCGCCGGCGCGCGCTCGCTGTCGGTGAGCATGCCGATGTTGGCAATGCCGTGCTCGGTGATGACGTATTGGATGTGGTGCCGCGGCGTCGACACCGGCGTGCCCAGCGGCAGGGCGCGCACGATGGTGGAGACCTTCTTGCCGGCCACCGTGGCCGTGGAGTGTAGGCAGATGATACTTTTGCCGTCGTCGCTATCGTGCGCGCCGATGACGAACAGCTCGTGGCCGCCGACACCAGAGTACTGCCGCGGTCCCAGCGTGTCGGCCATCACCTGGCCGGAGAGATCGACCGCCAACGCACCGTTGATGCTCACCATCTTGCGGTTGCGGCGAATGATCGCCGGATCATTGACCTGCGCCACCGGGAGCAAGCGGACTTCGGGATTGTGATCCATCCACTCATAGAGCGCCTTGCTCCCGGCAGCGAATGTGGCGACCGAGAAGCCGTCGTAGATGCCCTTGTGGTTGGTGATCTTTCCCGCCTGGTGCAGGTGCATGATCCCATCGACCATCATCTCGGTGTGAATGCCGAGGTCTCCCTTCGTGCCGGCGGCGAGGAGCTGCGCGACGATGTTGGGAATGGCGCCGATGCCGGTTTGTAGCGTGTCGCCGCTGTCGATGAGGCCTTCGACGTGTTGTGCAATGGCGCGGTCCTCTGGGGTGACCTGGCTCTCCGGCAGCTCGAACACCTGGCGGTCCGACTCGATGACACAGTCGATCTCCGAGATGTGGATGCGATGGCCGCCGAAGCGGCCGAGCCCGAGGACATGCGGCAGCGAGCGATTCACCTCGCCGATGGCGAGTCGATTCGGATCGCGTGCCGCCTGCAGGAAGGCGTTGAACGACGCCCCGGCATGCAGGCTGAAGTTGAGATAGCCGTGGTTGTCCATGGGGGCGAGCGCACTCACCACGACGCGCGGGCTGGCGCGCAGCGCGTAGCGCTCCCAGCCGAGAAAATCGGCCGGGAGATAGTCGACCTTGGCACCCATCGTTTTGAGCATGCGCTCGATCGGGCCGTAGAAGCCGCTGATCATACGCACGCCCGGCTGCTGCAAGACCGGATACGGCTCGATGATCAACCCGGTAAAGATCGTCAATCCAGCGTAGTCCGAGCGCTCGGACATGGCGTTGAGAAACATGGCGGGCTGCCCGGTCGCGATCGGTGCGGCGAGGGTGTCGTCCGGGCGCAGCAGGTCGACCGCCTCGCGGGCGCTGCGCCGCCTGCCGCGATACAATGTTGCGGGGTCGCCGTGGGCGCTACGTGCCATCGAAGTCCTCCCTACTCGGTGCGGAACCCTGATTCATCGCCGTGCGGGCTACCGTATATCGGGATGAAGTCCCAAACGCTTGATGACTCGGTGCGGGTCACACCACGGTTCCAACCGTGGGCCGAGCCACGCGCCAGCGCACGCCAGCGCTGCCCCTCCTAGCACGTCGACGACGTAATGATAGTGCAAATACACGGTCGAAAAGATGATGCCGGTCACGAGCGGGAGGTAGAGCGCCGTCAGCCGCGACGACACCCGCCGGGCGCGAAACACGCACAGCAACGCGATTGCCGTATGGCCGCTGGGGAAGGCGTCGGTCGGATTGCGCTCGGCCCAGGCGAGAAACCGACGCGCCGCTTCACTCAGCATCCCGCCGCCGATGGCCAGTGACTCGGCCACCGGCGGTACGCGCGGACCGAGCGTGGGGAACAGAAAGTAGCCCAGGTAGGACAAGTAGAAGGTCAGCACAATGGTGAACGCCAGACTACGGAACTCCGCCGTTGTCTGCTGCTGATAGACGACAATCCCCAGCACGAACGGCACAAAATAGTAGCTGAGGTACAGGACGTAGGAGAGGTCCACGAACCAGCTCGGCCGTCCCAGCAGCGCCCGCCACTCGCCCGCCAGTTGGCCGACGAGTGCGGCATCGAGTCGTGCGAACGTGAGGTCCCAGCGCAGCGGGCCACTGGCGGCTTCGATCATCGGTCCCAGCGCGCTGAAAACCGCGATGACGATGAGGATCGAAGAGAACTCGTGCACGGCGCGCCACACCGGCCCGCGCGTAGCGAGGATCGCCAGCAGCACGACGAAGAAGAGCAGCGTGGCAAACAGCGCGAGCAGACCCAGTGCCAGATCCCCCAGCGGCCGTTGCAACATCGCAACGATGAGGCCCAGCAGCAAAATCGCGAAACTGTTGAGCGCGTCGACCGCGCTCAGGTCAGCGAGATTGCCGTACTCCGGGTCGAAGTCTTCCAACCTCACGCCCTCTATCTTGCAAAACTTTGCCGGCGACGCCAGGGCCAGGCTTGTTCAACCCCTGGACCCGAGCGGCGCTGCGGAGTAAAGCTGCCACCACGCAATCGACCGTGGAAGGGCGAGATGGAACAATGAGGGCACGACCGGTTCGGTTCAGCATCCAGACGCCGCTCGAGGGTGCACCCTTCGACGTGTTGGCGCGCCACTGGCAGGCCGCGGAGCGGCTCGGGTACGATAGCGTCTGGCTCGACGATCACTTCTACGGCGTGCTCACACCGCAGTCGGACGACGCGCTCGAGTGCTGGACGCTGATGGCGGCGCTGGCACGGGAGACGTCGACATTGCGATTCGGGACCTTGGTCGCGTGCAACGGCTACCGGCCACCGGCACTAGTGGCGAAGATGGCGGCGAGTGTCGATCACATCAGCAACGGCCGCTTGGAGTTCGGCCTGGGAGCCGGATGGTACGAACAGGAGTTCGCTGCCTACGGGTATGACTTCCCACCGATCCGCACGCGCCTCCAGCAGCTCGACGAAGCGCTCGAGATCTGCACGCGCATGTGGACCCAGGAGCGGGCGACGTTCGCGGGCGTCCACTACCGCGTGCAGGACGCGTGGTGTAACCCGAAGCCCGTGCAACGACCGCATCCGCCGATCATGATTGGCGGTGGCGGCGAGCAGGTGCTGCTGCGCATCGTGGCGCGGCATGCGGATCGATGGAACTTCGGTGGCAGCATCGACGAATTCCGCCAGAAGCTGCCGATTCTGGAAGCCCACTGCCGCGCGTTGGGACGCGACGCGGCGGCGATCGAGAAGAGCTGGTTCGGCAACATCCTCATCGAGCCCACGGCGGAGCGCTTGCAGCATCGCCTGGCAAAGCGCGCGGCGCGCTACGGTGTGACCGACCCGTTGCAAGAACGAGCGATCAGTGGCACGCCGGAGCAGGTGATTGCGCGCATCCAGGAATTCGTTGCCGTGGGGGTCACGCACTTCATCGCCATGTTCGGCCGTGTCGATCGGCTCGAGGCAACGGAGTTGTTTGCGCGCGCCATCATCCCGGCGTTTCGATGATCGGTGCGCCCAAATGTCTGCTCGCTTTCGCCTTGGGAGCGGGGTGGGGTGAGGATGGCCAGCGTCCTTTGCGAAGAGGCGCCCGATGCTGACCTACGCCGACGCCATTGCCCTCTTCGAGAAGCGCCGTGTCGCTTGGTTGCAGGAGGACCTCGATACCTATCTTGCGTTGTGGGCCGAAGACATGACCTTCCAGTCCCCGGTGCACCACGAGCCTCTGCGTGGACGCGACGCCTTCGGAGAGCTGGTGCGCCAGTCCTCGCAAATCACGCGTCCGTTGCGTTTCGACTTTGCGCACATCGCGGTGCAAGCGGATCTGGTGCTGGCCGAGTGGGTCATTGCCGTCGAGCGTCGCGACGATCATCGGCGGCTCGAATGGCGCGGCATGAGCATTGCCGAAATCCGCGACGGCATGATCGTGATGTGGCGCGAATACTGGAATCCCATGGCCTTGATGTAGCCCGGACTCGCGAGTGGGCAAGCACGAAAAAGAGCACGGATGCGTAGTTTCGCTGCCGCTCATTCTGGCGAAACGTCGTGCCGTGCGTGATTCTTCGATGGGGAGAGGGGTATGCGCAGCCCCATACCTTCGATACCCGTGTGAGCCCCGACCTTGAAGGTGGCGAGGCGCTGTGGTACCGAAACCGTTCGTCGTACGATTCACCACACAGTTCGATGTGTGGGAGCTGGCGACGTTTGAACGACGTGGTCCCCGGTAGCTCAGTCGGTAGAGCGCTCGGCTGTTAACCGAGTTGTCGCTGGTTCGAGTCCGGCCCGGGGAGCTGCAAAATCAGGGGGTTAGCCAAGCGGCTGGCCCCCTGATTTGCGTTTGGGACCTATTGGGGACCTATCTTCGGCGGCGTGGACTCGCAGGCCCGCACTTTTTGCGTTGTCGCCGGTAGTGGTGCGATGCGTCTGCCGCTCCGGCTTGTCGCAACGCTGCTGTGGCAGAAGCGGTACTGTGGGGGATCAGAGGTGGTGCAGTGGCGGTGACCTGCGAGAGCCGGGTGCGGGCATGCCCGACAGGGTCCCCCGGTACGGTGCCGCAGGAAGGCGGGGATACCTTAGGGGGGTCCCGGTTTGGTGACTCTCCTGTTGGGGAAGCGGTAGCGTCACTCGCCTCTGGGTCCCGACCTCGGTCAGTGCAAGAAGGCCGCCCGCTCAATACGGTGCTTGCCTGCCTACTGGCCTTGGACCACGCCACTCCCTTCGACATTTGATCGCCGGTGGTGCTAAGGATCGGGGCAAGGGCTAGAGCTTGTGCCATTTACGAGAGGGTTCGCGCCAGGCGAACTACATAGGCACTTCGTGAAACATGGACATGAGTTTGCGGGACTGACGGAATCGCAGTACGCTGCACGAGCGGATGCTTTTCTAGGTGGCCCGTTGGGATGGGAACGCTAGAATTCCTTCGGTTAAAGGACGCTGATCGCTTACGATACAACGTGCTCACCAGCGAATTTGGGGTTTTGACCTTTGCCTTTCGGTGGGTAATGCCGTGTCAGCCTTTGAGAAACTCCTCGAGTCCGCCGCGTCGCAGCGCCTGGGTGGGTGGTCCGAACGCTTGCCAGTAGCTGTTGGTATCGAGGCCGGTGGTTGCCAGAAAGCGCGCCACCTCGTGGCGCAGCTCGCTGCCGAGCGCGCCGCGCACCTGTTGGCTCAAGCCGTGTTCGGGCGCGAGCGGCTCCAGCAGATCCTGCACGTTGATGCCGTGCACGCCGGCAAGCAGACAGGAAACAAAGTAATCCAACTGGGTACGGTTTGGCTTGCGTTGCCAGGCTTCGGGGATCGTCAGCAAGCTCGTCGTTCCCGTGCGTACCCGTATCGGCACGATGCGCTCGGAGCCGCTGCCTTCACGCCCCGGGGCCAGGAAGGTGATGGCGACGCTGGTGTCGTCGACGCGTACGGGATGCGGCACATAGTGCGGCGAGGTGTAGCCGACCTGCTTGAATAGCCGTTGGCGGAAGGCCACCAGATTCAGCTCGGCATCGACAAACAACGACCACAGGTACTCGCCGAGGTCTTGCCGCTTGAGCCGCGCCTCCTCGCGCAGGCGCTGCAACGCGCCGCTGCTGTAGCCTTCGCGGTCACTGAGGCGCGCCAGGTCGCTAGGCTGCACGAGCATCAGCAGGCCTTCGGGGGTTTGGCTGGGTGGCGCGTCCGGTCCCAGCGCGCGTGCCGTGATCGGCTGGTCCGCGTAGTCGGCTTCCAACACCATCGCGAAGCGGTCGCCATGTTGGGAAAACTTCCCGAAGCCGCGGCGTGTGTTCAAGAGTGCCACCCGCGCCGCGCCGCATACCCGCAGCTGGCCGAACGACTCCAGCCCAAGACCGCTCATCAGCGAGCCGTAGCCAATGACCAACACGTCGGAAGAGAGCACTCGAGAAGCCAAGGGACCGATACACTGGCAGACTCTGGGGGGACAGACAACAGATCACAGACGACAACGAGACAAGGGTGTGCGACAAATCTGTGGGGAGATCCTGACAATGGCAGAATTTGTTGGGGGGGCTGGCTATAGCTCTCCAACCAGATCGCGGGCCAATTTCCGCTCACCCAGAGGCTCTCGAAGGGTGAGCGCAATCTTGGCAGGGTGCCCCGTGCAAGGTACGGTTGTCGAACAGGGAAACGTAATGGCGTGTTGGGTCTGCATCCTGCAGTGTGCTGATGATTCGTACTACGTTGGCCACACGGACAATCTGAAGGCACGAGTGGCGCAGCATGATTCAGGAGAGGTCGTGGGGTAGAACCGCCGGCCGGTGCAGTTGGTCTACTCTGAGAGCTTTGCTACGCGGGAGGAAGCCTTTGCAGCTGAGCAACAGCTCAAGGGCTGGAGTCGCAAGAAGAAAGCAGCGCTAATCGACGGCGATTGGGAACAGGTGCGGCTGCTTGCCGGGCGGCGCTCCCCCTCGACATGATCGCAACAGTGTCCCCAGCGGGCGCTCGCCCTTCGAGAGCCTCAGGGTGAGCGGATGAGTCAATCCGTGCAACCCACAAATTTGCCACCTGCAAATTTGTCGCACGCCTATGAGACAACAGACGAGACGACGGACAACAGACAACGGATCGGAGAGCACCGACTCAACCGGCCGGGGCAGAATTTTCCGCTTTTGCTTCACGCCTGCCCTGCGCTATGTGTGACTGGCCTTTGGCTGTGCTGGGCCGCGGGTCGAATGTGCAGGCCGCGGGCTCCGGGAAAGGAGGGTTGGATGCATCTCATCATTGGTACGCTTGTCGGGCGGTGGTACGTGACCGCGTTCGGCTTGGCGTTCCTGTACTACGGCTGGAACCTGCTGGGCGCGCGTAAGATCCTCATCTACTCGGTCGGGTCGGTAGCCGTGGCGGCGCTGGCGGAAAACGCGTCGGTCCATTGGGGCATCCCCTACACCCAGTACGCATTCAACGAGAGTTTGCGGAGCAGTGAGTTGTGGTTGTTCGACGTGCCGCTGATGGTTCCACTCAGCTACAGCTTCGTCATGTTCTTCGCGTTCGCCGCGGCGCGCCTCGTCGCGTCCGGGCCCTGGCGGACTGTCCCGCACTCGCCTAGCGCGGCGCTTGGTCTCGCCATCGTCTTTGCCACATGGTCGACGTGGAGCCTCGACCCGGTCAGCCAACGCGGCGCCGCCTGGTACCTGGGCGATCTCTTTCATTACGCGCATCCCGGGTTCTGGTTTGGACTGCCGCTTTTGAGCCAGGTCGGCTGGCTCTTCGTCAGCGCGCTGCTGTGTGGTGGACTGGCCCACCTGACACGCGACGAGAAGAACCAACCGGTCGCTTCCCTGATGCAGCATCCGCTCTTGCCGTGCCTCATCACGTTCGCGGTTTCGACGTTGCACGTCTCGATCGTCGCTTTGTTCATTGGTGAAACGACGCTTGGCGGCGCCGGGTTGATTATCTGGCTGCCCGTGGCTGCCGTGGTCGCGGTGCTCTGGCCACAGCTGCGGCCGGCGGCGGCGACACGCCTGTCGCTGTCGCCTGTGGAATCACGGCGCGTCGCGGCGGACCGCGATGTGGCGGCGCACTCGTCCCGGCCGGCGGCGTGAGGAAGTGACGAGTGATGAGTGATGAGCCTGGAACCGATGGCAGGTTCCTTCTCGTCACCCATCACTCGTCACTCGTCACTGAAATCGTAGTGCCATACCGATGCGCTGGCGTGATGTCGGCGTGAGCGTCACCGTGAGGACCTGACCGGCCTGGCTAACCGTGCCGGTGCCGACTGCGGCATTGGCGAACTGGAAGCCGTCGGGTACGTACACGCGGAAGCGATATTCGAAGGGCACGGCATTGACGGGTCCCTGGTCGACGTCGAAAGTCAGGTGCAGCGTTCGGTTCTGGGTGTCCCAGCGCTCGTCCACCAGATCGGTTGCACCCTGCGTGAAATGCCGATTGTCGCCGAGGAACTGCGGGTGGCCGGTGACGGCGCGGAGCGCAATTGTGGCGTGGCCGTGCGCCGGCACGGTTTGGCTCAGTGTGCCGCGCACGACGCCGAGGAACGTTTCCGACCAGAACTCCTGCGCCAGGAAATCGCGGTCGCGCGCCAGACCAAGCGTCCCGAGGTCGATGTCGTAGCGCCGCTCGGCGTCGGCGATCTCCTGCGTCGCGTTGTCGGCGGCGTAATCGTAATTCCGTCCCCAGTTGAGCAGGCCGAGCACGTGCCACTGTGCCGCCGAGCCGGCCAGTGAGCCGCTGATGGGCAGGCTCCATTCCTCGGGATACATCCGTGTGAACAGATCGAGCGGGCGCGCCGTTGCCGGATAGATCGGGAGCAGCGTGCGCCAGATCTGGATCTGCTCGGGCGTCAACGTGCGCAGATCTTCGCCAAACTTGACGATCGATCCGGTGAGGCCCATGAAGGAGGTGAGTGTGGTGGCCTCTTCGAGGGTCACCGGCGGATCGGGCTGGCTGGTGTCGGTGCGGAAGAACAGCAGATCATTGTGGTTGATCCACACTCGGTTGTGCAAGTAGTAGCGGCGCGCGCCGGTGCGCACCGTCGATTTGAAGTTGCCGCCATCGCCCAGAAAGGTGAACGGCTTGTCCTCTTCCCACCGCGGCCCGTTATCGAGGGTCAGCCGCATGCCATCGACGACGCCGTAGTTCATCCCCATGAGGCCGATGCCCAGGTAGAACACGTCGTCCCCAAGTGTGTCGCGAGTCTTCCGAATGCCACGCTTGTAGGCTTCGATACTGGTGAGCGTCGCGGCGGGCGGAGCGTAGGGCAGGGCGTAGTACGCGAAGTCGAGCTTCAACCAGCCCATGCTCCAATCGTCTTTGTAGCGGCGCATGGTGTCGCCCAGCCAATCGACGACCGCGGGGTTGTAGAGGTCGAGTATACGTTGCCCGCTGCCCGGACTGAGCAACTTCCCCAGCACATTATCCTGAGGACGCGCCATCCACTCGGGATGAGTGGCGAACAGCGACGAGCTTTCATCGACGGTAAAAGCGCTGATCCACAGCCCGGGAATCAGTCCCTGCTGTGTGACGCGCTTCGACCACGCCGGCATGCCGGAGGGAAAGCGATCCGTGCGTGGGTACCAGTCGCCGTGTGCGATCTGGTACCCGTCGTCCATCTGGAAATAGTCGACGCCGAACGGCTTGAATTCGCGCGCCATCACCTCCAGGTTTTCACCCATGATCTGTTCGTTGATGTCGGTGCCCAAACCGCCGCTGCCGCCCGAGCCGGACCAACTGTTCCACCGGTTCGGCACGCGGCGTCCGGACCCGCGCTTGGTCCAGACCGTGATATTCTGCCAGGCGGCCACCGCGTCGGCGTAGCTTTCGAGTCCGCTCCAGGCATCCGGCGCCAGCGGCGCGAAGTACATCGATTCGGAGTCGACGGCGCCGCCGTCGCTGACGACTTTGCCGCGGAACAGCAGCGAGTTGTCGGCCACCAACTCGATGCCGGCGCGCCCGTCGAGCTGTGGCGCCGCGCTTTTCACCCAGCGCGTGCCCAGCGTCGGGAAGGCGCGCTCGATGCTCAGTGCCCCAGCAATCCAGGAACGCCCGCTGTCGAGGTCGAAGATGGCGTGGTTCCAGTTGGACACGACGTTGCCACGCGGCCCGTTCGGCAGCAGCGAGTCCAGCAACAGATTCCGCGCCTCGCCAGGATAGTGGAGCCTGGCCTCGACGTCGTCCGCAACATCGGAGCCGTTGTCGAGAATGCGCAGGCGCGCCGGGTCGTCGCCGATGAACAGGCCGCCGTCGGTGCCTTCGCTGATGAGCGGCGTGAGGCGGAGCACGCGGACGTCGCTGCCAGTGTGGTTTTCGAGACGCAGTTGTGCGATCGCGGTGTCGTGGGCGCTGTCGCGGAACACATGCCAGTCGAGGACGATGCCGTTGCCGCCACAGCGCCGTTGGTAACCAGTGGTGCGCCCGAAATATTTGTCTGCACTGGGCGGGACGTCGGTGACTTCCCAATCGGCGGTGCAATCCACGGTCGACAGTGTCTGCTTCGTCCCGCCTATATCCACCAACGCGTCGGCCCAACCGCCGCGCAGGATGAGCGCTCCGTCGCGCTCTGCCAGGTTGATGTGCCCGTCCGCCAGCGTTTGCAGGTCGAGCCGTGACGTCGGGGGGCTCGGCGATGTTACGTGGTCCTCGCCGCAGCCGCAGACGGTGAGGGCCGTGCACAGAAGCATTCCGAGCAGGAAAGCCCGAAGGGATAAAGGTGAAATCATTGCGCGACACTTACCCGAGGGTGCTGGCGTGGAGCAAGCGACAAGGTTAGAGCCGCTCACCATGGCCGCGCCGCGCGCCTCAGTGCAACTGCACTTGGCTCGCCGTAACGCGGCCGTTTTGCGTCGGTCCGCGGACGCTGATCGGCGTCCCGGGTTGGATGTCGGCGCAGCTCCCGAGCGCGCCATTGGGTAGGAAGATCGGTGTGCCGCTGCCGATGACGACGAGGAGGGTCAGGCCGCCGTCGTTGCGCATGTTGAACTGCCCATCGCAGGCGCCGGCGGAGACCGCGAAGCCGGTGTTTATGGCGATGAAGACGAAACCGTTGCTGCCGCAGCTGCCAAGCAGCAGGCAGAGCAGGGCTATTGCCAGAAACGTCTTCGCTGTGTGGTCCGCCGCCTTCATTGCTGACACTGCAGTCGCAGAGTCGTGCTGCGTAAGTCAAGACGATGTTTAGTAGCCCGTTAAAAAAGGAAGCTCACCCTTCGAGAGCCTCAGGGTGAGCGGAAAATCTCCAAAGATCTGAGGAGGGGATCCGCTCACCCTGAGGCTCTCGAAGCATGGGGAGGTGTTTTTCAACGGGCTGTTAACCGCAATGCCAGTGAGACCAGCGGCATCGTGCCAAGATCGCATCCTTCGAGACGGAGCCTGAAGAGACGGTGCCTCCTCAGGATGAGCGGAAACGTCAATGTTCCCTGACAAAACACCGCTCACCCTGAGGGCAGAAGGCTTCACCAGGGAGGCACAGAGAAGACGAGGATTCTGAGAATTGAAGATGCACAGAGCAAACCTCATTGGAAATGAAGCCAGAAGGCGGTCTATTCGCGGTCAAAGCCAGGTCTTCTCCGTGTCTCGTGCCTCCGTGGTGAGTCTTGTTTTGTCTCATTGTCACATCAAGGATAACTCACTGGCATTGTGTAACGACCCTGATCTGACGAAAGGGTTGCACCCCGGTGAAGCATTGTTGTCAGACCATGGCTAATGGAAGACCGCGGTGACGTCGAAGTACATCAGCTCGTCGCGCTCGCACTCGTTGCACACCAAACGCACGATGCGGAAGCGGCGGTCACGGACGGCGCGCGAGGTTTCGCCGGACTCGATGAAGGTACCGCCGCACCAGCAGACACGGCCTTGGATGGCGGCGTCGATTTCGTCGAAGCGCTGCACGGCGACGGGCCGATGAATCGTGGCGCCGGGGCGGCGCCGTGTGGCCCGCGTGCGTTGCGCGCGGCGCACGCCGGCGGCGATAACCGCGGCGAGGACCGCCAAACCTAGCAGCAGCGTGATCACGACAGGTCGTCCTCTGCGTTGCCCTCGCCGAGCCGGCGCATCGCCTGGTCGAGCTGGGCGTGGCTGCCGAGCATCACCAGGATGTCGCCGGCGCGCATCTCCCAGTCCGGCGACGGGTTGGTGATCGGCTGGCTGTCACGCACCACGGCGATGATGGTGACCCCGATGGCGCGGCGCAGCTTGAGGTCGCGAATGCTTTGACCGATCGCCGCCGAGCGCTGTGGCACCATGAACGTCTCCGTGGTGGTGGCCGCCAGGATGTGGCTGAGCTGGTCGAGCGTTTGCCGCGGCAGCTCCAGGCCGCGCAGCATGCGGTATCCCTGCTTGCGGATGAGTTCGATCTGCAAGGCGATGACGTTGCGCGGCACGCGCAAGCGGCGCAGCACGCGGGCGAAGATCTCCACCGAGGTTTCGTATTCCTCCGGGATGACTTCGGTGGCGCCGAGACGCAGCAGCTCGTCCATTTCGGCAACATACCGTGTCCGCACGATGAGCGGAACTTGCGCGTTGCTCTGCCGTGTCAGCGCGACGATGTGCCGCGTCGCCACCGGATCGGAGATCGCCACGACGACCGCGTGCGCGGTATTGATACCGGCCTGGCGCAAGACCTCGGGACGCGCCGCGTCGCCGTAGAGGATCGGTTCGCCGCGCCGCCGTGCGGTATCGATGCGTTCCGGATCCATCTCGAGAATGAAATACGGCAACCCGGTTTGCCGCAAGACATGCGCCAGGTTCTCGCCGTTCAGGCCGTAGCCGATGATGACGACATGATTGCCGGTCGGGGGCACCGGCGCCGCGGCCGCTGACTCGCTGAGCCGCAGCCAGCCCTGCAGCCGCGCCGCTGCGCGCGGTGCGGCATGGATGAGGAACGGCGCCGCCAGCATGGTCAGCACCGCCACCGCGACGAACGCTTCGTAGTGTGCCTCCGGCAGCAGGCCCGACGGCAGCGCAAAGCGCGCGAGCACGAACGAGACCTCACCGAGCGCCGCGAGCGAGCCCCCGGCGATGACGGCGACCCGGAAGGACGGGTAGAAAGGGAGGGTAACGGCGCAGACGATCAGCGCCTTGATGGCCAGAATGAGCAGCGCGGCGCCCAACAGCGGCACCAGATGCGCCCATAGGAAGTCGACGTGCACTAGCATGCCGATCGAGATGAAGAAGATGCTGTTGAACGCGTCGCGGAAGGGCAGGATGTCGGCGATGGCCTGGTGACTGTACTCCGATTCGGAGATCACCAGCCCGGCAATCAGCGCGCCGATCGCCAGCGACAAGCCGAACTGCGATGCCAGCCACGCCGTGCCGAGCGAGAACAAGATGATGGCGCCGGTGAACAACTCGCGGCTGCGCAGCGCAACGATCAGGCGCAAGGCCGCCGGAAGCAGCAGCCGCGCCGTTACCACGATCCAGGCGACCGCCCCGGCGGCCTTCGCCAAGACCGTGAGCACCGTCGCTGCTGAGGCTCCGGCGGGCGCCGCCAATAGGCGCGTGAGCAATACCATCGGGACCAAACACAGATCCTGGATGAGCAGCACGCCGACAGTAATCCGCCCGTGCGGCGCGTCGATCTCGTCGCGATCGGCCAGGATCTTCAAGACGATGACGGTGCTCGATTGTACTGCGAGAAAGCCGATGACCACGCACTCCGCAAACGGCAGGCCCGCCACGCGTGCGGCCGCAGTCGCACACACGCTGGTGACGGCGATCTGTAAGGCACCGACCCAGACGGCGAGCCGCCCGATGCGCGCCAGCTGCGCAAAGGACAGCTCGAGGCCGACGACGAACAGCAAGAGCACGAGGCCGATGTCGGCCAGGCTCTCCACATCGGCGCTCTGGGCGATGATGCCGACACCGTGTGGACCGATGACGATGCCGGCGATGAGGAAACCGACGACCGATGGAATGTTCAGGTGCTGGAAAACGAGGACGATCGGCAACGCCGCGGCGAACAGGATCACCAGATCGCGGAGGATGGTGCTTTCAGCCATGCGCGGGTCGGTGGACTGATGGCGGGTGCGCGGGAACGCTCACGCGTCCTTCCCGACTGCCTGGCTGATGTGTGTGAAGCCGTCCGCCTGCAGCAGGTCGACCAAACCTTCTGCGATGTGCCGGGCGAGGCGCGGCCCTTCGAAAATCATCCCGGTATAGAGCTGCACCAGTGAGGCCCCGGCGCGGATCTTGGCGTAAGCGTCCGCGGCGTTGAAGATGCCGCCGACGCCGATGATGGGCAAGGTCGGTCCGGCAAGCCGGTGCAAGATGCGAATGACGTCGGTGGCCCGATTGCGCAGGGGGGCGCCGCTGAGACCTCCGGCTTCCGTGGTGACGGTGCGCAGGCCGTCGCGGCGGATGGTCGTGTTGGTTGCCACCAAGCCCGCGGTACCGCCGGCGTGTGCCACGCGCACGATGTTGGCGAGGCCCTCGTCAGCCAGATCCGGGGCGACTTTGATGAGCAGAGGTACGGGTGCGCGCCGCGCTGCGTCGGCGAATGCCGCATTGGCACGGACGAGCGCGGCCAACAGGGTTGCGAGCTGCTCTTCGGACTGGAGATCACGCAAGCCCGGGGTGTTGGGCGAGCTGACGTTGACGACCAGGTACGACGCCAACGGTGCGAGTCGCTGGAAGCTGTGGACATAATCGTCGGCGGCGTCGGCGAGCGCGGTAACGCGGGACTTGCCGATGTTGATGCCGAGTGGGATTTGCGGCGGCGCCGCGCCGAGCCGGTGCGCGAGGTGGCGTGCGACGGCATCGGCACCGCTGTTGTTGAAGCCCAGGCGGTTGATGAGGGCGCGATCGTCCGGTAGCCGAAACATTCGCGGTGTCGGGTTGCCCGGCTGCGGCTGCGCGGTGATGGTGCCGAGCTCGGCGAAGCCAAACCCGAGGAGCGGCCAGACGTGCGGCGCGCGCGCGTCCTTGTCAAAGCCGGCGGCCAGGCCGATGGGGTTGGGGAAGCGGATCTCCCAGAGCCGCTGCTCGAGTGCCGGATGCGTCCACGGGCGCGGTGCCGCGGCGCGCGCCAGCAGCGCCTCACATGCCACGAGCCCCCTGAACACCAGATGGTGCGCGTGCTCCGCATCGAGGCGAAACAGGAGCGGCCGAATCAGTTTGTACATGCGATCCTGTGCTATTCAGGTCAGAGAATCACGAAAGCACGAAATTTCGAAATCACGAAAGGCAAGGGGAGGGCTCCGTTCTCTTTTCGTGTTTTCTCCCTTTCGCGTTTTCGTGATGCTCATTCACGCCGGTGGTTTGAGTTGCCGCACCCGCTGAATGATCCCGCCGGCACGCAGCACGGCGATGGCCTCGTCATCGAGATTGCGGACGACGTAACGATCCCCGGAGCTCAGATTGGCGACGACATGCGCCTCGACATCGACGCGCAAGCGGTCGCCGGTCTTGATCGCCGCGGTCTCCTCGACCACGAGCGCCGGCAAGCCGGCGTTGATGGCGTTGCGCAGGAAGAAGTGGCCGAAAGAGCGGGCGATCACGGCGGCCACGCCGAGCGCCTTGAAGGCCGTGGGCACGGCGCGGTTTGCGGCGTCGCCGGCGAAGTCGAGGCCGGCGACGACGAAGTCGCCTGCGGCCACCTGGCTGGCGAAGCTGGGATTGAGTGCGGCCAATACAAAGGTGGCGGCGGCCTCCGGTGTGCGGCCGAGATGCTCGGCGGCGAGGATCTGCTCGCTGGTCACGCCGTTGCCGAACGCCCAGGCATGACCGGTCGTGGCCAGCAGGCCGTCCTCGTCGGCAATCAAATCCTGATACTTGGCCACGGCGCTTCTATACTGTGCGCCGCGTGAAACGTGAAGTGCGGGCGTGCCCTTTGGGCGTGAGGGCTTAAGAAGTGTGCCGTCTATTGTCCAAGCCCACAAGCCCCCCACGCCCATCGCCCTCAAACGATCGTCCGCAAATTTTCGCTAGTGTAACTGCAATACCGATGGTACCAAGGAATCACCGGTTCGAGGTCGACACAGGCCTCATGGTTGCGGAAGGCTCAAAAGGGAGCTCTCGGTGACGGACCGGGCCGGAGGCCGGCAGTCGGCGGCTGGTGTCCGGTAGACGGGGATCGGGCCCGTTGCTCGGTGTGGACGCCGAGAAAGGAGGTGGTCCAGCGATGTGTAACCCTACGGCGATCTGTGAGGTGGTGACCCCTTAGGTCGAACACAGGGTGATGGGTGACACGGAGCGACCGGGCGCCGCGCGACTGCTGCACAAGCGGAGGTCAACGCGCGGGCGGCACTGTCGTTCACGATCACCGGACGTGACGTTTCACGCCGACCACTTGATGGTTCAGCCTGGGGACCCAGGCGCCATCGGTCCCGGGAGTGCCCGCGTATCGCCCGCGGGGCGGCACCGCCGCAGCAGCTCCCGGGATTCTCTATTTCAATGACGAGTGATGAGTGACGAGTGACGAGAAGAATCCCGCTCGTCACTTGTCACATATTCATCCCTTACGATTCCTCCTGCTCGTCACTCGTCACCTGTCGCTGCTCTTCATTCCCGCCTTCGGCGCGCCGACCAGCGCGACCATCTTGCCTTCGGGCGCTTTGTTCTCGTGCAGGAGCTGGTGACAGAGAGGGATCTCGTCGAATGGGTGGGTCTGCGCCAGGCAGGGATCGATCTTGCCGTCGAGCACCAGCTGATTGAACGCGTACGACTGCTCGTCGTTGGCGAAGTGTGAGCCCTGGAAGCGCTTCTGACGCATCCAGAGGTAGCGCAGATCGGCGACGGCATTGTAGCCGGTGGTGCCGGCGCAGATCACCACCATGCCGCCGCTATCGCACACGAAGATCGATGTGGGCACGGTGTCCTCGCCGGGGTGCTCGAAGACGATACGCGGGTTGCGGCGCTCGCCGAGGATGTCCCAGATCGCTTTTCCAAAAGCGCGACAGCCGGCGGCCCACTTGTTGTACGCTTCGGTATCCTTCCAGTGCGGCATGATGCCCCAGTGGTTGAACTGCTTGCGGTTGATGACGCCTTTGGCGCCGAGCTTCATGCAGAAGTCCTTCTTGCGATCGTCGCCGACGATGCCGACCGGGATGCCGCCCTGGGCTTTGACGATCTGCGTCGCCATGCAACCCAGCCCGCCGGAGGCGCCCCAGATGAGGACGACGTCATTTGTCCGTACGGTGTGCGGAGCCCAGCCCATGAGCATGCGATACGCGGTGGCGCCCACCAGCGTCGGCGCCGCGGCCTCTTCCCATGTGAGGTGCTTCGCTTTTGGCATGCACTGGTGCGCTTGCACCTTGGTGAACTGGGCGAAGCTGCCCCAGTTGGTTTCGTAGCCCCAGATCTTGAACGTTGGGTCGAACATCGGATCCTCGCCGTGCTTCACGGCGGCGCAGTCGGAGTCCCAGGTGCCGCAATGGACGACGACGGGGTCACCGACTTTGATGTTCCTCACGTTGCTGCCGACGGCGTAGACGATGCCGGAGGCATCGCTGCCGCCGATATGGAAGTCGCTGGGATCGAAGTTCGCCTTTTGCCGCGCCGCAATGACATTGACCGGCGAGCCCAGTGCCGCCCAGACGTTGTTGAAGTTGATACCGGCGGCCATGACGTACACCAGCGCCTCGTCCGGTTTGATGTCGGGGACCGCGATCTTCTCGATCTTGAATGCCACCTTGGGCTCGCCAAAGCGCTCGGCGCGGATGAGTTGGCCGTACATGGTTTTCGGCACATGGCCGAGCGGCGGGATCTCGCCGATTTCGTAGATGTCTTTTGTGTTCATCGTAACCTCCGAAATGGTGCTGAGTGCTGAGTCCTGAGGCCTGAGTGCTGAGTGCTCTCCCCAGCGCCGCGGCGAATAGGTTATTCCCGAAGCGCGCGCCGAAGGCAACGTCCGGTGAGTTGCAGGTTGACATTGGGGGGGGCCCCCTGATGCAATGGGCACTATGCGACCATTGATATTTCGGGGGCCAGTGGCGCTCACCGGAGCGGCTGCCGTTGTTGTTGCGCTGGCAGCGGTGCGGCCGGTGACGGGGGAAATCCTGCAGGTCACCGACCTGCAACCGGGAAATTTCGTCAGCCTGCCGTCCATCAGCCAGGATGCGACGCTCCTGACGTTCGGCACCAATGCGAACGTCGGCGGGCTCAATGCGAGTGGATTTCCAAACGTGTTCGTGTACGACGCCAGTGCCGGACAGTTCACGCGCATCACTGCGGACGGGGGTTTTGATCCGACGATCTCTGGTAACGGCCGTTTCGTGGCCTTCACTTCGTTCGCGGACTACGCCCATCGCAACGCCGACGGGAGCGATGAAATCTTCCGCTACGATCGCGTCACCAAACGCTTCCTGCAATTCACCAGTGATCGGAACGGCGATGGTTCGAGCGAGCTGCCGGTCATCGACGGCGACGGCCACAAGGTGGTCTTCGAAACCACGAGCAATCTGCGCGGCCGGAATTCGGATTTCAGCCCCGAGGTGTATCTCTCCAATCGTGGCGCCAACAGCGCCATGAGCCGCGATCCAAACGGCGACGGCGAAAGCCACAATCCGACCATCAGTGCCGACGGCAGTTTCGCGGTCTTCGAGTCCTACAGCAACTTGACCGGGCGGAACGAGGATTTCAGCCAGGAGCTGATGATCTACGACATCAAGCAGCACCAGCTGTCGCAGGCCACCAACGACCCGGAAGGCAACGGCTCGAGCGGTACGGCCGCGATCAGCGGCGACGGAAAGTTCATTGCGTTCATCTCGTCCAGCAATGTTGCCGGCCTCAATCCAGACGGCGCCAGCGCCGTCTATCTCTTGAATCGTGCGCGGCGCGACTTCTCCGTGATCACCGTCACACCGGATGGCGTGTTCGACGGCGACACGCCGACGATCAACGGCGACGGCCGCTGGATCGCTTTCGTTGCCGGCTTCAACGTGACCCACGGTAATCCGGACTTCAACGCCGAGATTCTGCTCTACGACCGCATCCACAAGACGTTTACCCAGCTCACCAACTCCACCGGCTGCTTCAATGTGAACCCCAAGATCAGCGGCGACGGCACGCGTGTGGCGTTCTTGTCGAACTGCGACTACACCGGCGGAAATACTGACGGCACCACCGAGGTGTTCCTTGCGGATAACCCGGCGCTGAACCTGGCGATCGATTCGGAAGGCCCGGTTGGGCTGACGGTCACCGATCCCAACGGTGGGGTAATCAATCCCTTCAGCAATACCATCCCGCGCGCCACGTATGCCGAGGGCGACTTCGATGGAACTGGCCAACCGCAGGATCGCGTGCGCATTCCGCAGGTACCCGAAGGCACCTACCATATCCAGGCGCTTGCCGACGTCGGTACACAGTCAACGGATCCGCTGACGCTCGGCATCGCGCTCGGTGGCCTCAGCGTGCCGATGCCGGCGACCACCGTCGGTGCGGCCACTGGCGTCGACTTCACGTTCGGCAATCAGACCTTCAAGACCCCGGCAGCACGCATGACACCGCTGGGAGGCATTGGCAGCGCCGCGGTGCTCTCCACCCGCTTGCCCCACTTGCCCGCCGAGTCTGGGCCGGTGATTATCCGCTTTTCAGACGGCATCAACGAGCTTGCATTCGACCTCGGTGGCATCGAGAGCTTCATTCATACGAGCAGCAGCCGCATCTTCAATGGTACGGCCAGCGGCTTTGTCATCGCCTGCCACATCACCAAACACCTGAACGGCACCACCAGCTTCAGGCTCTCCGCCAAGCACGGCAACCTTTCCCTATTCGCCGGCACTGCCGACGTGAGCATGACGATGATCGTGCAGATCGGCGCCGATGCCGACATGTACACCTGGCGCTTCAAACGCCGGCTGGACGGCAATCTGATGCTGCGCTGAACGCTGGGGTGTGGGGGCCTGAGGGCTTGGGGGCTTGAGGAACCTGACGCCCAAGTCCCCGAAGCACCTTCAGTCGCATCGTCGCCGCACCAGGACCATCCCGGCGCCGACATTAGCGCTCTTGAACTTCTCATTAATTTTCATTGACAGCGGTGCCCCATCGGGATGAGACTCCGGCCAGTCTTACAGCAGGGAGTAGATGCGATGTGGTTGCTCGGCGATCCACCGCACGGCGGCGGAATTTTCCCTTTGCGTCCTCACGGGCAGTTTGGTCAAGAGCGGGCACCACCGTGAGCGTGTCGATCTGTCCACGCCTCCGCGCTTGTAGGTTCCGAGAGAATGACCGTTCCAGGAACAGACGTGCCCGTACAGCCGGGCAGATTCAGGAGGACGAATGAAACATCTAGCTTTGGCTCTCTCGATAGGTGCCGTCATCGTAACGGCCCAGATGGCACCGGCGATGCCGTTCCCGGGCGGGCAACAACAGCCCCCCGATCACTTGGTGTGTTACAAGATGAAAGATCCTCTGCGCCTCAAGACGCAGCTGGACCTGTTCGCACAAATACAGCCCGAGTTCAGTCAGGAGGGCTGTACGATCGTAAAGCCGATCGAGTTTTGCGTGCCGGCAACCAAGCTCAACGTCAGCCCGGCGCCGCCTGATCCCAACATTGCCGGCGCTGCTCTCTCCAACGACTACATTTGTTACTTGGCGAAGTGCCCAAAAGTTCCACCCCCGGCAAAGGACGTGATTGACCAGTTCGGCCTGCGCACGGAGACCAACTTTCAAGTGACGAAGGTGTGTGTGCCGGCGATAAAACGCCCGACTCGTTGTCCGGTTGGTCCAATCGTGAAGGGCGGAGCCACGTGCGGCGGCGCCTGTCCGTCGCGCACGCAGTTGTGCAAGACGGTGGCAGTGGGCGGCATCAAGCAGTGCCAGTGTGTTGACCAGACGAAGCCATGCGGCGGTCTAGCCGATGCGACGGGTCAGTGCGGTGGTACCTGTCCTGCCCCCGACTTCTGTCGGCCAGGGGTGGTCGTCAATCCCACCACGTCCAAGCAAGCGGTCCTGTGTACCTGCCAACCGCCGCCACCACCAGCGTGCGGGATCAACACAGCAACCGGTCAGTGCGGCGGCTCATGCCAGGATCCGACATCCCAGTGCATATTCGACACGTCGGTCAATCCTCCGCAGTGTCACTGTGCGCCGCCGATCATCCCATGCCACGCCTCGACGACGGGTACCTGCGGCACCACGGCAACCCCTTGTCTCATCGACGCGGATTGTCCGAAGGGCGTAACGTGCACCCAGGGATCGCCTGTCTGTGGCGGGGAATGTCCGACGGGGCAAACTTGCGATCCCAACGCGTTGACCGGCAAATGCAGCTGCGAGGGGCCCACGAACACCTGCAGCCAGAATTCTTCGACCGGGCAGTGTGGCGGTCCCTGTCCGACGGGGCAGGTCTGCAATCTCAACGCCGCCGGACAGTGCGCCTGTCAGCAGGCCCCGTGCGGCAGCGTGACCACCGGTACCGGCGCGGCCGCAGTGACAACCTGTGGTGGTCCGTGTCCGCAAGTGTGCCTCGGCGGCGACCATGGCGGCCACCCATGCACAGGCGACTCCGACTGCATCGGCGTCTGCAACGGGGGAAAGTGCCAGAACGGTGCGTCGTGCACGAACGACTTCGACTGCAGCGGACCCTGCGGCGGGCAGTGCAAGGCGGACGCAACCGGGGCCTGCAACTGTCAGGCAGCAGCCAGCGATCCGTGCGCCGGGCAGTGCATCAACCCTGCCTGCAGTCCAGGACAGAGCTGCAGCATTGTCCCCGGTACGACCTTCTGTCGCTGCCAGTAGTCGTCTGACACTGCAGTCCCTTCTGCAGTAGCCCCAGCGGAGGCCTCGATCGTGCACCGATCGAGGCCTCTTTGCTGGGGATCTGGATCCGATTTAGAATCCGCAGCTCAGATAAGAAGATCACGAAAGCACGAAAGAGCGAAAACACGAAAAAGAGATGAAAGGACGGTCTTCTCTTTTTCGTGCTTTCGAAATTTTGTGCTCTCGTGAGGCTCTTGCAGCGGGTGGTTGACGCCTCAACGGGTGCGCGGCTAATGACGCTTGCGTTGCGACTTCTCGGTTTCCAGATCGAGCAAGACGTACCCCGGGAAGTCCGCGGCCCCGAGCAGCGGACGCACGAGCGCCGGAAGGTGCGGCGCGGCGATCTTGAACGTGACGATGCGCGGGTTGTGCAGCGTCAGCCGCCGGCCCATTTGTTCGATCTCACAGCCGTGCGCCTTGACGATGTTGCGCGCCCAGTCGACGTCACGGCCGTAGGTCATGGGAATCACGAACCCGTCGGCGCTGCGAAAGGCCGCGACCGGTGAACGATACGCCCGGCCACTCTTGCGCCCGACGTGATGCACCACCGCGAGCGGCGGAACCAGCCAGGCGAAGGTCCCCATCACAGGGTTGGTAAACGACCGATTCACGCGCCGCATGAAGCGTGGGAAGTGCATGGGGACGCAGCCTACTCCCCGCCGGAGCGTAGATCAATTGCGCGCTCGGTCTAAACCTTGACGTAAGAAAAATGGGTTACCACGTAGGACAACCCGTCGGGAAACGGGTGGTAGGTCCACGACAGATCGGGATAGACGTTGCGGACCCCGTGGAAGCGATCGCATAACCAGTCGGCGTCGAGATCGACACCCAGCTGCGCGCACTCCTCCTGTGTCTGCGGCGCCAGCACCTCCCCCGAGGTCATGTCCGTACGGTCGGCCGCGGGCAAACGCTCGAGCACCAGCGCATCGTGCCCGGCGAGGACCAGCCGAATCGCGGCGGCGCATCCCGCCGGTCCGGCTCCGATGACGATTACGTCGGCGTCGTAAGGCATCGTTCCTCGCCGGCATTGCCGCGGTCACGAGCGCGCGGCGAAGAGAATGGAAAACAGGAAACGGGAAATGAGAAACCGGAAACGGGCCAACGCGGGAACGTTTGCGCGCCTCGGTGTGCTGGCTTCCAGTCCCCGGTTTGCGGCCTCGTGTTTTCCATTCTCCTCACCTCTGCGGGCTGTTGCCTTTCATCTCGCCATGCGTTCCGCCAGATCCTCCGGCGCAAGGAACGACATCGTCACCGGCGGGCCCCACGACTTGAGCGTTTCGAGCCCGGACCACACTGCGGGCTTCCAGCGCTCGTCGTCGACGATCACATCGAGATCACTGTAATACTCGGCGAAGTTGCCGGCGGGGTCGCGCAGGTACCAGAAGAAATTTGAGCCGACGCAATGACGCCCTGGTCCCCAGACATGCCGCTCCGGATGGTCGGCGAGCAGATGCTGCGCGCCGCGGCCGATCTCGTCGATGTCGTCGACCTCCCATGCGACATGATGCAAGAAGCTCAGGGGAGCCTGTTGGACCAGGACATTGTGATGATCCGGGGAGCAGCGCATGAAGGCGCCGCCGACGTCGGGTATTTCGTCGCTGACCTTGAAACCGATGCCGTCGACGAAGAACCGGCGCGACAGCGCCGCATCGGTGGATCCCATGACCACGTGCCCGAGCTTGCGCGGTCGCACCGGACTCTTGCGAGCGACCGCCGCGGCGCGGGTGTTGGTGCGCGTGGTATGTCCCGGCCCATTACAGGCGGCCGCGTCGGCGGCGCGCGGCACCACACGATCGGTGACGCGCACGACGACCGGCAGCCCGGTTGCGGGATCGGCGGTGTGCAGCGTCGCCGCGTCGTGACGTGCCGCGATGCCGAGCTGGGCGAGCGCCGCGGCGATGCGGCCGAGATCGTCGGGATCGTCGGCGCCGATGCCGAGCTCCAGCAGGTTGCGCTGCGGCGCCGACGTGAGCACCAGCTGCTCACCGCCGTCCGCGGTGATGAAGCGGCCAGGCGCGGTTTCGATCAGCCCAAACTCGCGGTAGAACGCCGCGGTCGCCTCCACGTTGGGCACGCCAACGATGATCGAAGTCAGTCGATGCAGTGACATCCATCCTCCTGAGCCGTAAATCCAGACGGCGGAATCGCGTGCGCGTCGCGAAAGTGGAATATTGCCTCGAATATGAACAGTCGTTCAGTTACAGTCAATGCGCTTGAGAGTGGGCATCGTCAGGTCCGGCGACACCGGCTCTGTACGCAGGGAGCATAAGTGATGAAGGGCAATCAGCGGAACGGACAAGTGCGGCGCGGCGGGCGCAAAGCCCGCAAGCTGGGGCTTGTATTGTCGGGAGGCGGGGCGCGCGGCGCGTTTCAAGTCGGCGTCTATGAGCGCTTGCTGCGCGACCCGCGGTTCGCCAACGGCCCCGCGGTGATCTCCGGCACGTCCGCCGGCGCCATCAACGGCGCGTTGATCGCCGCCGGGCGTTCGCCGCGGCAGATGATGGAGTTCTGGAACGACGTCGCCGACAACCCGCCGGCGACTGCCAGTCCGCTGTTCTTCAGCAGTGCGCTGAGTACCCTGGCCCGATTGACTGCCGACGAAGCGCTGCACTGGCTGGTACCCGGACGCCGCTGGTGGGCGTTTCTCCAGCGCGCGCGCAACCACTTCCCGCCACAGCGCGGCAGCCTGGCCGCGTTATTTGTCGAGTATCTGCTGACGGCACGCTTCGAGCTCATCAGTAACCTGCTCGAAGGGATCCGCGAACCGTTTCTCGCCAACACCCGCCAGCTGCGTGAGCGCCTGGTGGATACCTTCGGTGGTGAGAAGATCCCGCGCGGTGACATTCAGATCGCCATCAACACCGTTGATGCGCACACCGGGCACGTGGTGCGCTTCGTCACCGCCGACACGCCGGTGACGCGAACGCCGGACTACGTGATCGTCGACGCCATCACCGTCGACATGGTGCTCGCCAGCGCCAGTATCCCGCTGTTCTTTCCGCCCGTGCAGATCGGCCAGCACCTTCTGTGGGATGGCGGTTTGCTGGTGAACACCCCGTTGGCGCCCGTCATTGCGATGGGTGCCGACGAGATCATCACCGTCCTGGTCACCGAGCCCCCGGATGCGACGGCGAAGCCGTTCGCCCATTTCGGCCGCGCCGTCGAGCGTACGGTCGACAGCTTTCTGGAGAATGCCTACAACGTCGACCGCAAGCTCTTCCTGGAGCGCAACCGGTTGGCGCATCTGCAAGCCCAGCCCTATCGCGAAGTCCGGCTGTATGAGGCGGTACGCCCGCCGCGCGACGGCTCCTTCAACGCCGGCTCGTACCTCTATTTCGAGCGCCAGGTGTTGGCCGAGATGCGCGCCGCCGGCCGCCGTGCCACCGGTGCGTGGCTGGCTGCCGGCCCGCGCGTCGATCGGCTCGAAGAACACGCGGCGGGCGCGGCGGCGTGAGCGGGGGGCTTTGTGTGGTCTTCGTGCACTTCGTGGTGAAGGATCTTGGGCTCAGGCCCCTACGCTCCCACGTTTCGCTTCTAACGCCTCATCCGCGGCGCGCCGACGCCGCTGCGGGCGCGGCTTCCGATTCGCGGCCGCGCGCAACTCCCCGAACGCTTCGACGATCATCGCCTTGAACACGTCGACGTCCGGCATCGAGCTCTCGTCGGAATCGAGACCGATGAAGAGCGTCTCGCGATAGCCGTAGAGCGCGACGCTGACCGGGCTCTTCATTGCGACCGGTGCAAATGGATAGGCGGCAACGATCTCGGTGCCGGCAAGGTAGCGTGGCACCAGGATCCCGGGGACGTTGGTGACGATGAAGTCGATGTTGCCGAAGGTCGACTCGGCCACCCAGTTCAGGAACCGGCGCGGGAAAACGCTCATCACCTCGGCCATCAGCGGCGAGGCCGCGGTGGCGGGGTCGGCCTTCTTGGCCTCCATGCGCCGGTGGATCTCGTGAAACGTCGCCAGCGGGTCACGCAGGCGGATGGGCAGGGGGACGAGGATGCCACTGGCGACGTTGCCGACGTTCGCCTTCTCGGCCCACTCCTCCGGCTTGCGCAGGTTGACCGGCACCAGCGTCATCAGCTCCTTCACGTTGTAGACGTGGTGCTTGACGTGCCACTTCCCGATGCCGCGCGCCATGATGGTGAGAATGACGTCGATCATCGAGCCGCCGAGGGCGCGCTTGATGGCGCGAACCTCCGCAAACGGCAGCTCCACGGCGCTGAGTCGTCGTGCCCGTCCCGCGAGTTGCTTGAGCGGCGAATGGCTGTCGAAGCTGTTGACCTCAACCATCGAACCCAACGCCTGCGCGGCGCGTGTCAGCTTCTCGGGATGCTGGAAAGTATCCACCAGCGTGCCGGCAAAAGCAGTGGCTCGGCCGATGTCGAGCTCAATGCGGTCGCGCAGTGCGTCGAGGACCCGGGTACTGAGGGGCTTCTGCTGCGGCCAGATGCCGCGCTGCGCATGCGCGCTGCCGTTCGGCGCTGGCAAGTTCGGCTGGCGCTCCCAGTCGGTCATCGCCGCGAAGATTGCATTGCCACCGACACCGTCGGCAACCGCGTGATGCAGCTTGAAGAACATGGCTGAGCGGCCGTCGTGCCCCAGCCCATCATAAATGCGCGCTTCCCACAGCGGACGCGAGCGATCGAACGGCGTCTCGTATACCGGCCCGATTTCTCGGAACAGTTGATCAAGATCAGCCGCGCCGGACAGGCCGTGGCGGCGCAGGTGGTAGTCGAGGTCGAAGGTGGGATCGTCCTGCCAGCGCGGCAGGGTCAAATCGAGTGGCGCGTCGACGACCCGTTGCGCCAGCCGCGGCACGGCGACGACAGCGCGCTCGAACGCGTTGCGCAGCTGCAGCGCGTCCGGGGCGCGATCGAGGATCATGAGCATCGCCATCGTGCTGGGCTGCATCGGCGAGTCGATCCACCAGAAGGCCAGGTCCTCGCCGGAGAGCCGGGCGGGTGGCGGCGGCGTTGGAAGGGGTCGGCTGGATGTGGTTCCGTTTCTCTCCATCATTTTCCAACTCCTTCGTCTTTGGCAATTCGCGACGCCAGCCACCGTGCGGCCCTCACCCCAACCCTCTCCCATGCCGGAAGTGGCAGGGGCGAGGGGGCGCTGCTGTTCCATCGGCTCGGGCGAGCGTAGCTCATGAACACTCCGTGGTGACTCGATCAGATCAACAAGTAGACCATCCCGACCTGCCGCACGGGTGGGCCGCGTTGCTGCCGCGCCGCCGGGAACAGTCTCAGTGTTGCGAATATGTAGCCGCACAGCTCGCTCAGGTTTGCGAAGGCCGATGCCGCACGGCGCAGTGCTGCGGCGGCATCGCGGCTGTGGCGGGCTACGTTGCGTCAGCCTCTATGCCGGCGAGAGAATGTTCGAGGGGTTGGATGTCGACCCGCTGGCGATGCATGACGTGCCGCATTTCCTCGACGCGTTCCAGGAAGCATACGACGAGGTGCTGAACGTCGGCCGGGCTGCAGAGACGGAGACCGGCATGCCTACCGCTCCGCGCGCCGGCGCCGCGTGGCGAAGCAGGTGCGCGCATAAAGCCGGCGATGCCGGTCGATGAGAACCAGCACCACGTGCCGATTTGCTAGCACCCAATGGCTTGTCCACTCGGTCATGCCGCATTCTCTTGGCCGGCTTCCAGTGCTGGATGGATTCCCGCCCGAAGATTGCGGGAATGACAGATCAACACTTTGCCGGTCAGAAGATACTCGCGCCGCTGTCGAGAGCCGCCTACCCCCCAGCGACTCAGCACTCAGCGTTCAGGACTGTCACGTCCCTTCGCCCCACGACGTCAGGTACTCGCGCTGCTCTGGAGTGAGCCGGTCGATCTTGATGCCCATGCTTTCGAGCTTCAGGGTGGCGACCAGATCTTCGATCTCCTTGGGTACGTCGTGGACCTTCACCGCGAGCCCGCCGTTGCGGCTGGCGCGGGCGGCCCACTCGGCGCTCAAGGCTTGCGTTGCAAAGCTCATGTCCATCACCGCGGCCGGGTGGCCTTCGGCGGCGGCGAGGTTCACCAGACGCCCTTCGCCGATCACGTACACCCAGCGGCCGTTGCGCAGCAGGTAGCCGTCGACATTGGTCCGCACGTCCTTCTGGACACGTTGCGCCAAGCGCTTGAGCGCCTTGAGGTCGATCTCGATATCGAAGTGCCCCGAGTTGGCCAGCAGAGCGCCGTCCTTCAACGAGAGGAAATGCTCCTCGCGCAAGACGTGTTTGTCGCCGGTGAGTGTGATGAAAATATCACCCGTCTTCGCCGCGTCGCGCATCGGCATAACCCGGAAGCCATCCATGGCCGCCTCGAGGGCGCGGATCGGATCGATTTCGGTGATGATCACCAACGCGCCCATGCCGCGGGCGCGCATCGAGACGCCCTTGCCACACCAACCGTAGCCGGACACCACCACGGTGCTGCCTGCCAGCAGGACATTGGTGGCGCGGATGATCCCGTCGATCGTTGATTGACCGGTTCCGTAGCGGTTGTCGAACAGATGTTTGGTGTCGGCGTCATTGACCGAGATGACCGGAATCTTCAGGGCGCCGTCACGTTCGAGCGCGCGCAGGCGAATGACGCCGGTGGTGGTCTCTTCCATGCTGGCGCGTACCTGCTGGGCCTGCGCGGCATACTCGGTGTGCAGCAGGCTGACGAGATCCGCCCCGTCATCCATGGTGATGGTCGGTTTGGTGTCCAGTACGGCGCGCAGATGACTGTAGTAGCTCTTGTTGTCTTCGCCACGGATGGCAAAGGTGGGAATGTCCTCGTACTTCACCAATGCGGCCGCGACATCGTCCTGCGTGGACAGCGGGTTCGACGCACACAGTACGACGTTGGCGCCGCCGGCTTTGAGGGTGCGCATGAGATTGGCGGTTTCGGTCGTTACATGCAGGCATGCCGAGAGGGTCAGTCCGCGCAACGGCTTCTCGCGGGCGAAGCGCTCGCGGATGCTGCGCACTACGGGCATGTGTTGGTCGGCCCATTCAATGCGTTTTTTCCCGAGGGTGGCGAGTTTCAAATCTTTGACGTCATGGCGTTTGGCTGGCATCGGAGCTCCTCATATCGTGAAATGCGAGAGCGCCCCGGAGGGGGCGCTCTCGAGGTTCGAATGTGTGAAATCAGAGGCAGAGCAGACGGACGCGGCGATTACAGGGCCGCGTGTGCCGCGGCGACGCGCGGCTGCGGTCGCGACGCCGCGCCGGCGGCACGGCGCAGAGCATCGGCACGATCATCTTGTTCCCAGGTGAAGTGTCCGCCCTCCGGCACCCGGCCAAAGTGGCCGTAGGACGCCGTGCGGGTATAGATCGGCCGCTTGAGATCGAGGGCGCGGATGATGTCGGCGGGCTTCATCTCGAAGTGCTCGCGCACGATGGCCGCCAGGCGCTCGTTGGGCACCTCGCCGGTATCGAAGGCATCGACGAGTACCGAGATCGGCTCGGCGACGCCGATCGCGTAGGCCAGCTGCACCTCGCACTTCCGGGCGAGGCCGGCAGCCACGATGTTCTTGGCGATGTAGCGCGCCATGTACGCCGCACTGCGGTCGACCTTGCTCGGGTCCTTGCCCGAAAACGCGCCGCCACCATGGCGTCCGTATCCACCGTACGTGTCGACGATGATCTTGCGGCCGGTAAGGCCGCAATCACCCAGGGGGCCGCCGACGACGAAACGGCCCGTGGGGTTCACATGGTACTTGGTGCGCGCATCGAGATACTCCGACGGCAGCACCTTCTTGATGACCTCTTCAATGATGGCCTCGCGCAAGGTCTCGTACTTCACGTCGGGGCTGTGCTGCGAGGACACCACCACCGCGTCGATCCGGCGCGGGCGACCGTCGCGATACTCGACGGTGACTTGCGACTTCGCATCCGGACGCAAGAACGGGTAGGCGCCGCTTTTGCGGATTCCCGCCAGATGCTCCACCAACTGATGCGCCAGCATGATCGGCATCGGCATCAACTCTGGGGTCTCGTCGCACGCGAAGCCGAACATCAAACCTTGATCGCCGGCCCCTTGTTCTTTGTGCAAACCTTCGCCCGCGGTGACGCCCTGGGAGATATCGGGCGACTGTCGATCGATGGCGGTGAGAATGGCGCAGGTATTGGCATCGAAGCCCATATCGGAGGAGGTGTAGCCGATGTCGCGAATCACCTGCCGCACGATCTCGCTGTAGGGGATCTGTGCGCGCGTCGTGATCTCGCCGGCCACGACGACCATTCCGGTCTTCGTCAAGCTCTCGCACGCCACCCTGCTGTCCGGGTCTTGCGTGAGCAACGCATCTAGGACGGCATCGGAGATCTGATCGCACATCTTGTCCGGGTGTCCCTCGGACACCGATTCCGAGGTAAACAGAAAATCCTTCAGGGCCATACCTTCTCCTTCGCCATCGCAACCCACCGGCTGCACGACTGTCGTTCTGACTGCGCTTTGGGGGAAACGCGCTTACCGGTCATAATATAGGGGCCATACACGGGTCAAGGACGATGTTTTGGGTCGGTGCTTGGGAAAAGAACTTCCTCGTGTCGAACTTGGCACCCTCTAGCGACCCAGCGGCGAGCGGCCCATAGAAAAGACGCCGGCCGCAGGCCCCTATTCCTCGTTGAATTTGCGATCGATCAACTGCTCTACGGCGGCCATGGCTTCCGCGGCTTGCGCGCCTGACACGCTCACGTCAATGTAACTTCCCTGGGCGGCGGCCAGCATCATCAAGCCCAGGATACTCTTTCCATTCACCGATTGCCCGTCTTTTGTGATGTTGATTTCCGCATCGAACTGCGACGCCACCTGGACCAACTGGGCGGCGGCGCGCGCATGGAGACCGAGGCGATTCTTGATCTCCAGACTTTTGGATAGCGTGCCGTCGCTCATTGGGATTCTGCCGCTGCACCGCCGTTCGCCGTCGCACGGGCCGCCCGGTTCGTGGGCGTTGCTCCGTGCGCGACAGACGGCAATGTGCCAGCGCCCCCCTTGCTTACCAGGCAACCGAGGCCGACGCCACTCTCTAGGACCTGCGGTCGGCGTCTCTTCTATGGACCGCTCCCGTTGGTCGCTAGGCACTGCCAAGTCCGACAGGCTGCTAGGGAGGGACGTCGCTCGCGTCGCCCCGGGCTCAGTACTTATCGTCCTCCTCGCGGATCGTGCGGTACAGATCGGCCTGATCGGCAGCGCTCAGCAGCCGAGCGCGGAACTCCGGGTCTTTCAGCAGGCGTGAAACCCGCGCCAACGCTTTGAGATGCAGACCGACGGAGTCTTCCGGCGCGACCAGGAGAAAGAAGAGCTTGCTCGGATTCCCGTCGAGCGATTGAAAATCGACGCCCGCGAGATGCCGGCCGAAGGCCCCCAGGACGGTCTTGACGCCAGGCAGCTTGCCGTGGGGAATCGCGATGCCATCGCCGATGGCAGTGCTGCCCAGGCGCTCGCGTTCCCAGAGGACCTCAACCAAGCGAGCGGCGTCGATCTCTGTATGAACCTTGGCGAGGTGAGCGGCCAACTCGCGGATGACGTCTTCCTTGGTGCGGCCTTGTAGCGAGGCGATCACCAGGCTCTCAGGCAGGAGGTCCGCGATTTTCATCGGCGCGAGTCTGGGCCAGCCGTGGACGGGTGGAGGAAGGGCGACGCCATTACGAAGGCTCCGGTTCGATCAGGCCGAAGTTCCCGTCCTTGCGGCGATAGACGACGCTGAGCATCTCCGTGGCCGCGTTCTTGAACACCAGGAAGTCGTTCTGGATCATCTTGAGCTGCAGAATCGCTTCATCGAGCGACATCGGCTTCACGGCGATGCGCTGGGTATGGATGACCGCGCCCGCTCGCTTGGCACCATCCGTGTTCTTTGCCACCACGGCATGATTGTTGGTCTTGCGGTCCTTGTACTTGGCCATCTGTTTCTTGACCTGGCGTTCCAGCTTACTGGTCGCCAGGTCAATTGCGGAGTACAGATCAGTCGTTTCTTCCGCGGCGGTCAGATTGAGATGGCTGCCGCTGACTTGCACCTCGGCGATGTGGCGTTGCTTCTCGACCGACAGAATGACGTGCGCCTCGATCGCGCGCCGGAGAAAGCGCACCGCGTGTTGCACCTTGGCCTCCGCGTGCTGGCGCAGGCCTTCGGTCGGATCGACGTGGCGGAAGGTCACCATCACTTGCATGCTGTCTCCCTTCTGGGGCTGCGTCCGGGGTTTTTTCGGTGCGCTGCTGCTCCGTGGGTTGCTGCGCGCTGCCTTCGCGAGCCGTGCTTCAAAAGCCATGCGTGTCCGTCCTCTCTTGCCACCCTAGATCTAAAACGCCTGTCGCCGTTTCGACGACGGCAACAGCCCCATCATCTCGCGGTACTTGGCGACGGTGCGTCGCGCGATGCCGACGTGCTCCGTCGCCAGCATTTTGGCAATATGCTGATCGCTGAGCGGATGTTTCGGGTCCTCACCGGCGACGATCTCGCGGATGCGTTCCTTCACACTTTCCGCGGACACCTCGTCCCCGTCTTCGCGCTGCAGGCTGGAGGTGAAAAAGAACTTCAGCTCCACCGTGCCTTGCGGGGTATGGACGTACTTATTGGCGGTGGCGCGGCTGACGGTGGACTCGTGCATCCCGATGTCCATGGCCACGTCCTTCAGCACCAGCGGTTTGAGGTGCGAAATCCCGTGTTCGAAGAACTCGCGCTGAAAACGGACGATGCTCTGCGTCACCAGGTACAGGGTTCGCTGACGTTGCTGAATGCTCTTGATGAGCCATGCGGCCGCCCGCATCTTCTCCTGGACATACCGTTTGGCGTCGCCGGTGGCGGTCTCGCCGAGCACACGGCGGTAGAAGTTGCTCACGCGCAGGCGCGGCAAGCCGTCGTCGTTCAACGTGACGACCCATTCGTCGCCGATCTTTTGCACGAAGACATCCGGCGTAATGTAGCGGATATCGCCCTCGCCGAAGTTGCGGCCCGGCTTGGGTTCCAGCGTCGCGATGTAATGGGCCGCGTCGACGACCTCCTCGATGGGGCAGCCGAGCTCCTTGACGATCTTGTCGTACCGTTTGCTTTCGAGCAGCGCCAAATGGTCGCACACAATCCGCGCCGCCACTGAATCTTCTTTGCCGACGGCGCGAATCTGCAGCAGCAGGCACTCGCGCAGGTCGCGCGCGCCGACGCCGGGAGGATCGAGGGCTTGCAGACGGCGCACCGCTTCTTCGACAACGTCGAAGTCCTGTCGGGTCTGGAAGGCGACGTCTTCGATGTCTACCTGCAGGTACCCGTCCTTGTCCATGTTGCCGATGAGCAAGGCCGCCACCGATTCCTGCACCGGGTCCATCCCGGTCATGCGCAGCTGCCAGATCAGGTGTTCGGTGAGCGACGTCGAGCGCACCAGGGTGTTCTCGATCGGTGGCCGTTTCTCGTCGTCGTAGTCGGCGGGGGTCGCCGACGACCCGTGCCAGTCGTTGCTGTAGTTATCGAGGTATTCCTTCCAGTCGATCTCCCCCATGCGTTCGTTGGGATCGACCTCGGTGGTGGTCTCGCGCTGTTCCGGCGCCTCCGGCCATTCGTCGGCGCCGTCACCGGCGGTGACCGCCGCCTCGTCGGTGCGGGGCTGCTCTTCGTCCTGCACCGGCTCGATGTCGTCTTCGAGCACCGGGTTCTCGGCCATTTCCTCGTCGATCAAGGTTTCGAGCTCGGCACGGGAGACCTGGAGGATCTTGATCGCTTGCCGCAGCTGCGGCGTCATCACCAGCTGCTGGCTGAGTTTCTGGTAGAGTTTGGTTTCGAGTGCCATGGGTCTACAACGTGAAACGTTCTCCTAGGTAGAGCTCACGCGCGCGCCGGCTTCCCGCAATGGCCTGCGGAGTGCCCTCTTCGATGACCGCACCATCATTCAGGATGTAGGCCCGGTCGCAGATGCCGAGGGTTTCACGCACGTTGTGATCGGTGATCAAGATGCCAATTCTCCGTTCCTTCAATTGCGCCACAATGCTCTGGATTTCTAGAATAGCAAGTGGATCGATTCCTGCAAAAGGTTCGTCGAGGAGCATGAAGGTCGGCGCGGTCACCAGCGCCCGGGTGATTTCGACGCGCCGGCGCTCGCCGCCCGAGAGCGCATAGGCGGGGCTCTTCGCCAAGTGCGCGATGCTCAGCTCCGCAAGCAGCTCGGTGAGCCGTTCGCGGCGCTCCTCGCGCGTCAACGGCAAGGTTTCGAGAATCGCCAGGATATTTTGCTCCACCGTCAGCTTGCGAAAGACCGAGGGTTCCTGCGGCAGATAGCTGATCCCCTTGCGGGCCCGGATGTACATCGGATCCTTGGTGACCTCGGCGCCGTTGAGCTGCACGCGGCCACGGTCGGGGCGGATGAGACCGACGATGGCGTAGAAGGTCGTGGTCTTGCCCGCGCCGTTGGCGCCGAGCAAGCCGACGACTTCTCCGGCATGGACTTCGAGCGAGACGCTGCGCAGAATCTCCCGGCCGCCGAGTCGCTTGCACAAATCTTCCGCGCGCAGCTCGCCGTGCGGTGCGCCGCCGCTGTGGCTCATGGCGCGTGATCGCCGAGACCAGGGGTGCCATTTTTGGGCGGATGCAAGATGGTCTTCACGCGGCCCTTGACCTCGCTGCGTTCCTCGTCAAGGTACACGGTAACCGTCTCGCCACTGACCTGATTGAGATCATCGTGCAACACCGGATTGTCAGTGAGTACCACCGTCCGGGTTGTCTGATCGAACACGGCGCGGCCGGCGGTAGCCCAGCGCGTTCCCTTTGAGAGGTGCACCTCCCCACTGGCGACGACCTCCTTCAAACGGCTGTCGGCCTGATCGTCCAGCGCCACCGTGAGCGTCTTGCTTTCCAACTTCATGTCCCCCTGCGTGACCACGACGGTGCCGGTATAGGTAAGCACGTGCGTGCGGTTGTCGAACACCAGCGATTCGGAGGTGACCGCAATCGGTTCATGGCTGGAGCCGAGTGCCATCGAACCGAGCAGCGGGTCGGTCCGCGGCGCGCTCTGGGCGGCGGCGGGCGCGCGCGACGCGGCACGCGCTTCATCCGTCGCGCCGGCGCGCGCCGCCGCGGTGACGGCGATCACCAGCAGCAGGACGCATGCATCAGAGCGGTGCGTCGGGGCCTCCTTGGGGGTGCATGAGCGCCGGCTGGATGTGCATCGACACCTGGTGATGCAGCATCAAACGCTGCGCCTGGACATCGACCTCCATGCCGGTACCCTGCAACTCCACCGCCCGCCCGGAAATCGCCACAGCCCCCGGCGCCGAGATGATCCCATCCTGGTTGTCATAATCGGCACTGGCCACGCGCACCACATACTCGTCAACCTTGACTTCGACATCATTCTTGAGTGTCACGCTGGATACATCATGGCCGGCGAGCAAGATGCGGCCTTCGTCGCCCTTGAGACTGACGACGCGCCCGTCTTTGAGAAACCACTGGAGCATGGCGCGACGGATGACCACCGTCTTCTCGTCGTCGAAATACTGGGCGTCCTCGGCGGAGACTTCCCAGACCTTGCGACCGTCCTGGACCTTGACGCGGCGGAAGTCCTGAATGTGCTGCGACACGCCAGGCAGATATTCCAATCCTTTGGCGATCACGTCCTGCTTGTGCTGTTGCCACAGGCTGCGTCCCACCAACCCGACAACGCTGCCGAGCAAGAGGATGACGATGACAATGACGCTTCGACGCAGGCGTGTTCTCATGGAAAAACCGGACGGCGAGTTGACTCGCGGAGGGGAACGATACCATCCACAAATCGGCGAGTAAAGGTAACCGGCCGGCACCGAGGCGCAGTGAGCCGCCACTTTTTTTGTCCACCCTTTCTTGTTGCACCGGTGCGCTTGCACATGCTATGAGGGCGCCGCGTTTCGAGGTGAAAGGCACGAGTGGTCAAGGTACAACGACAGCGCAGCGAGGCGTGCGCCCTCCAGCTTGAACGGTACGGCCTTTCCTATCGGCTTTCCCTGAGACAAATGGTCTGACGAGAAAGGGGGGACAGCACATGGTCCAAGGCACCGTCAAGTGGTTCAACGGGCAAAAGGGATACGGCTTCATCACGAAGGACGATGGCCAGGACGTCTTCGTCCACTACTCGGCCATCAACGGCCAAGGCTTCAAATCCTTGGAAGAAGGGCAGCGTGTCGAGTTCGAGATCACGCAAGGGCCGAAGGGATTGCAAGCCGCGAACGTTTCGAAGGTCTGATTGCCAGCTTCCATATGGCGGTCAGCGGTCAGCCAGACAAGCTGATTGCTGACCGCAGGACGCAGTCCCGCGGCGCGCCGCGGAATCCCTTGCCGGGACGCCGCACCGCACATGAATAGGCTGAGCTTGCGATGACCGGGCTGCAGATCGCCGCATGGGGCGTCCACTTCTACACCGCCTTCGGGGCCGTCCTTGGCTTCCTGGCACTGGACGCGACCGCCAACAGCCACTACGGGTTGGCGTTCATCTGGCTCACGGTAGCGACGTTCATTGACTGCACCGACGGCACGCTGGCGCGCCGTGTCGGCGTCAAGCAGGTATTGCCGAACTTCGACGGCGCGCGCCTGGACGACATCGTCGATTATCTGAACTACGTCCTTGTGCCGGTGGTGCTGGCCTACCACGCCGAGTTGCTTCCGCACGGTACGACTGGATTGATCGTCGCCGCGCTGCCTTTGCTGGCAAGCGCCTACGGCTTTTGCCAGCTCGACGCCAAGACCGAGGACAACTTCTTTCAGGGCTTCCCCTCGTATTGGAACGTCGTCATCTTCTATTGCTACACGCTAGGCACGCCGCGCTGGTTCAATATCGCGGCGCTGATCGTCTTCTCCATCCTGGTGTTCGTGCCGATCGGCTATGTCTATGCCAGCAAGAATCGCTCGGCACAGCGCACCACCTACGTCCTCGGCGGCCTGTGGGGCGTGTGCATGGTGGTGCTGCTGGCGCAGTTTCCGGCGCCGTCGCGAACGCTGGCGTGGGTCTCGTTGTTCTTTCCGATCTACTACATGGCGTTGTCGCTGCACCTGCATTTCCGGCGCACGTGAGCAGCGGACGGCGCGCGTCGCAGACACCATGGGTCACAGCACCGTTGCCAGCGTCTTTGATCGCTCGGCGCAGATCTACGAACGCTCGCGGCGCCAGCTGGTTCCGTGCTTCGACGACTTCTACGCGACGGTGCTCGAGCTGCTGCCCTTTGACGCCGCCGCCGCAGTGCGGGTGCTTGACCTCGGCGCCGGGACCGGGCTGCTGTCATTCTTCATTGCCGAGCGTTTTCCCGGGGCACGACTCACGCTGGTCGACATCTCGGAACCGATGCTGGCGCAGGCGCGCGACCGGTTTGCGTCGACTCCGGAGCGCGTTGAGTGTCTGGTCGCCGATTATTCCAGCGTGCCATTGCCGGGGCCGTTCGACGCCGTCGTCTCCGCGCTGTCCATCCATCATCTCGCCGACGCCCAGAAGGCCGGGCTCTTCGCGCGGGTATTCGCGAGCTTGGTCCCGGGCGGCAGGTTCGTCAATGCGGACCAGGTGTTGGGACCGACCCCGCGGCTCGAGCAACACTATCAGGACACGTGGCTCCGCCAGGCGCGCGAGCGCGCGGTCTCCGCGGCCGACCTGAGTGCAGCGCTGGAGCGCATGCGGGAAGACCGCACCGCCCCGCTTGCCGATCAGCTCGCGTGGCTGCGCGCCGCCGGATTCGACGACGTCGATTGCTTCTACAAGCACTACCGGTTTGCGGTGTTTGGGGGCCGCAAGCCGCTGGATTGAGCCACGCGATAGTTCTCTGCATCCTCTGCGGCTCTGCGCGAGCTTTTGTTTTTTTTCACCGTGGGATCTCTCCCGGGAGGCTATTGCCGAGATCCGCCCTCTCGCATCTGCGCCCAGTAGCAATCAATATCCGCTTGCAGTTGCGCGAGGATCCCCTCTTGCCGCTGCGGCTCGAAGAGGTGACGGTAGCGCGCTTGCGGGTGCAGGTAATCTTCGACGGAGCGAAGGTGATGCGGCACCACGGTATGCACGACGGCACCGCCATCGAGGGATTCCTTGAGCGGCCAGATGCCGGTGTCGACGGCGAGCTTTGCCAGCTCAACGGCTTGCGCCGGCTCGATGCCCCACCCTGGCGGGCACGCCGCGACGCTGATGAACAGCTTGGGCCCGCGGAGACGGCTGGCGCGGGCCACCTTGTCCATCAGGTCGAGCGGATATGCCGGCGACAGCGTGGCCACGAACGCCGGCCGCTGGGCGCGCCACAGCGCGAAGAGATCCTGCTTGCGGGTTGGCGTGCCGGCCGGTGTTGTCGAGGTGTGTGACGCCAGCGGTGACGACGGCGACATCTGGAACCCGGTGTTGGCGAACGCCTCGTTGTCATAACAGAGATAATAGAAGTCCAAGCGCCGGTGCACCGCGGCCAGAGTGGCTTGCAACCCGATGCCATGCCCCGCGCCGTCGCCAGTGAGCACCACAACCTTGAGATCCTCGTCCGCTGCGAGCCGGCCCTTGGCGATCAGGACGTCGAGCGCATCACGCACGCCCTGGGCGCCGGCGGGCGCCGACGCCATTGCCGTGTAGAGCCACGAGGAGTGAAACGGCGAGAACGGAAATACCGCTAACAAAGTCAGACACCCAGCGGCGTTGACGAAGATGACGTGCGGGCCAAGGGCCTTGTGAAATAGCCGTAGTGTCAACAACCCACCGCAGCCGCCGCACAGGCCGGTTCCCGCCGCCAGGTATTCCTCCTGTGGAATCTGCTTGATGCTCTGGTACACCTCGCGATGCATGGTGTTCAGTCCTGGACGCCGTTGCCGGCGAACGTCGGGCCGCCGGCGCGTTCGCCGTGGGCGATGCGCAGCATGTTCCGGACCTGCTCGTACTCGTCGGCGGTGAACAACAGCCGCGGTTCCGACGAACCGCCAGTGTGCTGCGCCGCGTGCAGCGCGGCGACGATGTCGTCGAACTCGTGACTACGGAAGGGCCGCCCGCCGAGGCCGCCAATGAACGACAGCAGTGGCGGCGCCGAGGCGCTACGCAGCGCGCTTGCCACTTCGGCGAACAAGATGCCCCCTTTGCCGATGGAGATGTTCTGGTCGATGACCGCAACCGCGCGGCGGCCGTCGAGCAGCCACTGAATCTCCTGTGCCGGAAATGGTCGGATAAGGCGCAGCCGCAGCAGCCCGACCTTTTCGCCGCGGGCGCGCAGCCGCGCGACCTCGGCTTTGCCGGTCGTGCTGAACGAGTTCGACATGACGATGACCCACTCGGCGTCATCGAGTCGGTAGCTGTCCACCGCTCCGTAGCAGCGTCCGAAACGGTTGCAAAACTCCGCGGCAACGGCGTCGTGCACCTCGAGCGCCGCCTCTGCGGCACGCTGCATCTGGTATTTGAAGAAGGTATACGCGCTGCCGCCGAGCACGGCGACGCCTTGTGCCATCGCGTGCGCCGCCGAGAAGCGCGCATGGGTCGGCACGTACGCCGGGAGAAACGCGCGCACCGCCTGCGCGTCGGGGACCTCAACCGGCTCGCGGGTGAACGACAGGGAGAAACCGTCGAGGTTGACGATCACCGGTAGCAGCACGTCGGCATGCTCGGCGATGCGGTACGCGATGAGCACCGAATCGAGCACCTCCTGGCAGGTCTCGGCGTGTATTTGCAGGAAACCGCAGTCGCGCGCCGCCAGGACGTCGTTGTGATCCGGTTCGAGCGTGATCGGCGCCGCCAGCGCGCGCGAGACGTTGACCAGTACCAGCGGCACGCGCCAGCCGGCAATCGTGTACAACATCTCGAAGCCGTACAGCAGCCCCTGGCTCGACGACGCGGTGAACACCCGCGCGCCGGTTGCCGCCGCCGCGCCGGCCGCCGTGAGCATCGCGTGCTCCGAGTCCATCGTGACCAGGCGCGCGCCGAGATCGCCGTGACTGATCCACTGCGCCAGACTCTCGATGATCTCGGTCTGCGGCGTGATCGGATAGGCGGGGACGTAGTCGACGTCAGCCAGGCGTGCGCCCCATGCGGCGGCGGCATTGCCGGTGAGCAAGTCGCGGGTCATGCGGCCGCCTCCCGCAGCGCCGTGACCGCCTTGGGCGGGCACTCGGTGACGCACACCAGACAGCCCTTGCAGTGTGCGTAGTCGACGACCGGATAGCTTTGCGCATCGAGCTCGATCGCACCCTCCGGACAGAGGACGAAGCAGATGCAACAGCGCGTACAATGCTCGAGACGGATCTCCGGACGGAGGATGCGCCAGCCTTCGGTCGTCCGCAGCGCGGAGGTTGCCGCGACCTCGATTGACGGCGACGCCCAGCGCGCCGGCAGTCGTGGCAGGGTGAACGGCGGGCCTCCAGTGGCGGTGCCGGCGACGCCGCGGTCCAAGAATCCCAGCGCCGGTGCCGTGTCGAACGCGCGCCGGGTGGCCTCCAGGTTGCGCTCGATGAGCGCCGCCGGCAGGCCGATCTCACCCAACTCCAGGCGGACCGCCTCGACGAGAACATCCCAGGCGGCAACACCGGTCGCTTTGATGGCGAATCCGGCGACCACCGCGCTCAAGACGTGCTGACCGAGCAGCTCGAGAGCGATGCCGGATACGTCGAGGGTCACCACGCGTCCTACGATCGCATGTTGCGCGCGCAGGTCATCCGCCGTGTGCACGCTATTGACGACGAGCAGGCTGTGCGGGTCCAGCCCGTGCAGCACGGCTGCACCGGGATGTGCCAGCAGGGAGGCATCGATGACGACGACCGCATCCGGGGAGTCGATGGAGCCGCGTTCCAGAATCGGCTGATCGCTCACCCGGGTGAAGGCGACGACCGGTGCACCGCGGCGCTCGGCGCCGTACAGCGGCGAGTCCTGCACCACGGATCCGCCACAGAACGCGGCGCGGCTGACGATGCGGCTGGCGAGCTTGACCCCTTCCCCGCCGCGCCCGTGAAAGCGGATGTGACGTACCGTCGGCATACTCCGCGAGGGCCTGCGGCCGGCGTCCGTCCTATGGCCCCCATCCCATTGGGTCACTCCGGGTTGCCAAGTCCGACAGGCTCCTCGATTCCTCCCGTCTTCCGTTCGAGCCAATGCCGTGCCACGGAGAACCGCGAACGACAGGCGGACAGCGATCCGCGCCGCTCTCACCTTTGCCAAACCGCCTGTGCGCAATTCCAGGTCGTGCGAAGCGGCTCCGGGCAAAGCTGGTGCGGTGGCGACCTTTCCCGAAGCGCCAGGGGGTACGCAGCTTGCTCCGACCACAAGCGGGAAGGATTGATTAATGAAAGAACCCTCTGTTGAAAGTGTGATGCGGCGCACCGTCGCAACCACAACGCCTACCGAGCTCCTTGCCGCCGCACACGCCGTCATGGAGCGCGAAGGCATCCACCAACTGCCGGTCGTCGAGAATGGCGCGCTTGTCGGTATCCTTTCAGACCGCGACCTGCATGCGCACACCGGCTATCTGGAGCGCACCAAGGTCGACGCCGCCATGACCTGGAACCCGATCACGGCTTCTCCAAGCGACAGCGTCCGGCAGAGCGTGCATCTGTTGATCGAGAAAAGTATCAATGCCCTGCCGGTCGTCGCCGACGGCCGCCTCGTCGGCATCGTGTCGCGCACCGATCTTCTCCAGCTCCTCGAGCGACTGTTGGGGAGTGCTGAGTCCTGAGTGCGGAGCCGTGAATAGGGCCTGACCGCATTGGAGCGCCCGGGTGAGCGGCGGGTGGACGCTCGTGCACAGCCCTTTGGGCGCCAAAACCCGCAGGCATTCCCCGATACTGAGGGCGGAGACTTCGCTCAGCACTCGGCACTGGAACTGCCGCCCGCGAGGCGGTGCAGCAGCGCACAGAACTCATCGAGCATGAACGGCTTCACGCAGAAGTGGACGAAGCGGCGCGCGCGCAGCGAGCTCTCGATTGCCGCGGCACAGTATCCGGTCAAGAGCAGGACGGGGACGCCGGGATGCACCGCATGGAAGCGATCGGCAAACGCCAAACCGTTTTCGTCGGGCATCTCGTAGTCCGTAATCAAGAGGGCGAGGTTGTCGAGCGTCTCAAGCGGCGGGACCGTACGTGGGGAGCCGTAGTCACGCACCGCAAACCCGGCATCGCACAGAATGTCGCGCAGCGCGTCGCGAAAGATCGGGTCGTCATCGACCAGCAAGATCTCCGTGTGGTCAGGTGAGTGGCCCACATCTGGGCAACTCGACGTGGAAGACGGTACCGTGTGGCTGTGCGGGCTGGAATTCAATGTTGCCTCCGTGCGCGAGCACGATCTGTCTAGCAATGGCGAGGCCGAGCCCGGTACCATTCGGCTTTGTCGTCTCAAAGAGACGGAACACTTGAACGGACTCTGCAATTCCGGAACCCGTATCTTCCACGGCGATGCGCACCTTCTCAGGGGTGGGAAGGGTAACGTGGATGCCGACGCGACCGGCCCCCGGCTCGATGGCCTCGACCGCGTTACGCACCAGATTGTCGAAGACGCGACGCAGCTTGTCCGCATCGCCGCGCACGCACGCGCGCGCATCGTCGGCTTCCAGTGCCAGTGTGATGGCGCGCTGTGCCGCCAGCGGTTCCCAGGTCTCGACCACTTCGCCCAGAAGCTCCTGGAGCGCGATGTTCGCGAGGTTCAGGCGTTGCTCGCGTGAGAAGGCCATAAACTCGCCGATCAAGGCGTTCAGACGTTGTGCTTCGTCGACGATCCGCTCGACTACCGGCAACATGGCCCGCACCGGCTGCTCAGGATCGCGCTTGGCGCGCCGCAGAATAAGCTGGGCTTGCATGGACAACGCTGCCAGCGGGCTCCCGAGGTGGTGAATGATTTCGCCGGTGAGCGCGCCGATGTCGGCCAGACGTTCACGCTGGTGCGCCTGCTTCTGCAAGGCGCGCAGCTCCCCTTCCGCGTGCCGGCGCTCGGTAATGTCTTGCCCGACGCAGATCACGCCGCTGACATTGCCGCTGTCGTCGCGCAAGGCACTGGCATACCACTCGATGTCGCGCTCGGCGCCGGCGCGTGTGACGGTCGAATTGACGTACCCGCGAATGGGGATGCCGCGTGCGGCGCGCGCAAACTGCTCGCGAATGCGGGCGTGATCGCGCCGCGGCAGCAGCGTGCTCAGCCAGTCCTTGCCTTGCACGTCGGACAAACGATAGCCGGAAATCTCCTCCATGTGTGAATTGAAACGCACGATGCGGCCGTCGGTATCGAGGACCAGCACGATGGCCTGTGCCGTTTCGATCAGCCGCTCCGCCAGGTCACGCTCCCGGCGCAGCGCCGCCTCGCCGGAGCGCCGTTCGCTGATATCGCGAATGATGGCCAGGTACACGGCATGCTTGTCCCGATGCGCCGTGGAGAGCGACAGCTCGATCGGGAACAGCGTGCCGTCCTTGCGCCGGGCGGTTGCCTCACGAATGCGCCCGAGCGCCGTGGCAACGCCGGTGTCCTGATAGCGCCGAATGTGGTTGCCGTGTTCCGCGGCGACGGGCGCGGGCATGAGGAGCGTGACATTCTGACCGAGCACTTCGTCGGCGGCGTAGCCGAAGATCGCCTCGGCACTGCGATTGAAGAGGGTGATCGCCCCGCTGTCATCGATGCTGACAATGGCGTCACGCGCCGTGTCCAAGAGCGCTTGCCAGTGTGCCTGGTTTAACGCCGCGCGTCGCCGCCGCGGTCGGCTCGCTTGATTGGTTCCCGCATCCACTGTGTTTTGACCCTAGCCGCCAGCCCTTGCACAATGCGAGCAAAGGCGACCGACCGCCAGCCCAAAGGGAATTTGCCTGCGGGGCTTCACACCCGCGGGAAAGGCGGGCCCGCATCGCTTCCGATTTCTGCGCCGAGTGCAAGGCGATTGCATGGCTGGGGCCGGCGGTGGTAGGAAGCGTGGCGAAGTGACGGGAGGTGTCTGTGCACATCGAGAAATGCGAAGACCACATGACGCGGCAGGTGCAGGCCGTGAAGCCGCTGGACTCGATTCAGCACGCTCGCGAGATCATGACGGCCCAGCGGCTCAACCAGCTGCCGGTGCTGGCCGAGGGGCATCTGGTGGGCATCGTGACCGACCGCGACTTACGGGACGCCTTTCCCTCCGTGTTCGAGTCGACGCCGCGGGTCGCACCGCATCCGCCCACGGACCACACCAACCCCAAGGACATCCGTGTGGAGGAGGTCATGACGGCGAATGTCCTGACCTTGAAGCCACAGGACTCATTGATCGATGCGGCCCGGCTGATGCGCCGCGAACGCATCGGTGCGCTGCCGATCGTCGACGGCAAACGTGTCGTTGGTATTATTACCCGCAGCGACGTGCTCGACGCCTTCGTCGCTCGCGCCGACAAGCAGTAGGCGCCGGCGCGCTGCCGGTCGCGTCGGATCAACGTTCAGCCTTGCGCGCCACCACGAGCATCTGTTTTCCCAACAGCCACTGCAATGGCGGCAAGCTGAGATAGAGACGCAGCAACCACGTGGTCTGCGGCAAGCGGCTCTTGGTGGTGTACGGCAGGAGCCGCGGCTTCAGGTGCTCGATGCAATAGCCACTGAGTTGCAAGGCTTCGCTGAAGCTGGCGTGACTAAGCGCGACGTGATGATCGAAGAAGTCCCAGTACTCCTTGTACGCGTACCGTATGTTCGGCTGGATGGCGATCAATCGTCCCCTCGGTACGAGGATACGGCGTATCTCGCCCAGGATGTTCAGCACGGCGTGCTTGTCGCGCAGATGCTCAAAGAAGTTGCTGCAAAAGACCACGTTGGCGGTGGCGTCGGCGACGTTGCCGAGGACGGCGTGCACATCGCCGACGATGACGTTCACGCCCTCGGCCGCGTGCTCGCGTACGGCCGGATTTTCATCGATGGCGACCTTGTGCGCGCAACGGACGGTATTGATGAACTCGCAAAAGCCTGCGCCGACGTCGACGACGGTGTCGGTGGGCTCGACGTAGCGTTGCAGGACGACGCGACAGAGTACCTCCCATAACGCGGCGCGCCGCTCCTGATCGGCGGTGGCGAAACGTTGGCGATAGAGCTCCCCGGGCTGAACCATCAGGACGCAGCACTAGCGAGGCTGGGCCTCGGGCCGAAAGTCCAGCGCGACCGCTCCTCGTTGCGTCGCTGTGTCCTGCCATCGCGAGAGCTCGACTCGCGCGTAACCCGTTCCCACGAGCAAGGAGCCTAGCACATCCCGTGTGCAAATCCCGCAACCGTCTTCTGGTACTGCCTCCACTGTTTAGAAATCGTTCTTGTCGAGCATGTCGATCACAAGTTGGGTTGTGTTGTTGGTTCCCACCGTGTCTCCGCCCGGACCGCTGACCGAATGCCGTGGCGCCGCCGAGGGGTTGCCTTCGTCGTTGCACGTCGAACTCGGGCTCTTCAGCGTGCTCGGGCAGGCGCCGTCGGTTCCAGTGCAGGTATTCGCTGCGTAGCAGTCCGCGCCGGTCGTGCGGCACGTGGTGCCACTGGTGATCAAGGTACAGGCGGCCGTGCAACACGACGTGCTCGTGCCGCTGGCGGTGCCGAATTGAATCGTGCCCTTACTACCAATGGGCTACTGTACGTGGCACCATCGATCTTGACGGAGAAGGGCAACGTGACGCCCGCGATCCCGTCATCGCTGCTCAGGCTCAGCAGTCCCAAGACGCCGCTGATGTCGGCGGGGCTGGAGGCCATCAACGCGAACATGGTCACCTGCCCGATGTTGGTTTCCCTGGGTCTGCATGTCGTCCCAATACGCCGCGAGGAACGGGTTGGTGTGCCTCGACGTTGGCAGGCAGTCGTTGGCCGGATCACTGGTGCCTTGGGTGTTGCCGCCGAACTCGATCCAGCCGTTGCTGGAGAGCGTCAGGGTGGTGTAGCTCGTGCCTTCAATGACGAACGAAAGGGCAGGGTGATGGGCGGGCGTCAAGTGAATTCTGTGCCCCTCGGGCGGCTTTTTCCCGCCAAACGCAACACCTGGTTTCGGGTCCCTGGTTCAGGAATATCCAGGAGAATCAGTGACCCGAAACGAGAAACCCGAAGCCGGAAACTCAAAGCCCAATAGCGGAATTTGGCGGGCAAGCCCCCAGGCTTCGCTGACTGGACGATGACCATCAGCCGAGCTCGTCGATTGCCGCGGCGACGACGCGCGCTTGGCCGAACATGCCGCTGATCGTCCGATCCGACGGATAGAGCTGGGTCGAATCGGTCAGCAGCAGCCCGCGGATGCGCGAGCGCACCGGCGGGATACGCCGCGCGAAGTTGGTGGTGCAAATCGCTTGCGCAAAGCGATCGCGGAACACGCGGTAGCCGAGCACCCAGTCCGGCGTCAGCTCGGGGCGCACCACTTGCAGGCCGGCCAGGCACTCCTGAAACAGGTCCGTATCGCGCTGCGCGAAGCGCGCGTGCCCAGGCGGCAGGTAGAAGGGCACGTAGAGCAGGTGTGGATGGTGCGCGTCGCTGCGGGGGTTGAGGTTGGTGTATTCAATGAAGCCGTTGAACGGCGCGCGCTCGTCGTTGACGTTGATCCAGAAGCCGTCGGTCAGCGGTTGGCGCAGCTTGAGGATCAGGCAGACGACGGTGATGTACTCGATGCTGGTGATGTCGCCGATCTGCGCCACCGCGGCCCGTGGCAGCAGCCGTGCCAGGAGGGGCAACGGAGCCGTCGAGATCACCGCGTCGAAGGGCCGGTGTTGCCCGCCGATGGTGAGGCCGGTGACCTGGTCGCCGGCGACCGTGATGGCTTCGACGGTCACGGCGGTGTGCAGCCCCACCCCCTGCTGGCGGAGCGTGCTGGTCAACGCATCGAGCAGGATGGGCGTGCCACGTTTCAAGAACCCGAGCTGCTCGCGCGCCAGGATGTGCGTCCGCGAGCGCGCCATGCGATGCACCCGATGCCAGATCCAGGACGCCGAGATTTGATCGTAATACGATCCGAACTTGATGCGCAGCAACGGCTCCCAAATCACCGTATAGGCTTCGCGCCCGATTTGCTCGATGAGCCAATCGTGTGCCGTCATTGCCTCGTAGCGTTCCCACGATTGCGCCGAGCGCGAGAGCGCGACGTTGAGCCCGAAGCGCAAGCGCGCGCGCAGCGACAGTGGCCGGAAGCGCAGCAGATCCCACGGTGTGCCGAACGGATACAGCTTGCCGTGGTAGAAGAAGCGCATCTTTCCGGGGCGCCACTCGAGCTCGTCAGACAAGCCGAGCGCCGCCAGCATGTCGATGAGATCCGTATCGTCGCGGCAGACGAAGTGGTAGTACTTCTCGACCTGCATGCCGTCGAAGTCGAAGCAGCCGGCGAGGCCGCCGAGCGCCGGTGCTTGCTCGAACACGTCGACACCGTGGCCACGCTGCGCCAAGATGTGGGCACAGCCCAAACCGGCGACGCCACCGCCGACGATGCCGATGCGCATGAGTTCAGCGGCCTCCTGTCCAGGAACATGAACAAGCGCATGCTGTCATTCCCGCAATCTTCAAGCGGGAATCCATCCCTACGGGTTGCAACCGCAGGCTCATGGGCTTCTTCGCCTGGCGCAGTCCGACTTTGCAGCGCCTAGCGACCAACGGGAGCGGTCCTTGGAAAGGATGCCGGCCGCAGGCCCGGCTGCGGGCCTTAGCGCCATTGTTCCCCGTAGGCGGTGGCCAACATGCGATCCTTGCGCCCGCGGCCGATGCCGAGCAGGTAATACCAGATGCCATAGTAGGCCAGCGTTGCATTGCAGCAGAGTTGAAACAGCGGCGTGTCGAAGAACAACCGGCGCAGTGACGGGCGCTGCCGCAGGACCAGCTCGAGCCACGAGACCAGGTTGTGATGCGCCGGGATGAAACGCAGATTCAACGACGCATCGTCGTCGCCGCGCGTCGTGATGTTCTGCAGCGTGGCGGTGCCGAGTCCGGCGGCAACGCATTCGGCGAGGTGAGCGATCTGCGCCGGGTCGAAGCCCATCAGTTTCGCCGCCACGGCATCGAGGGCCACGGCGTCACCCGAGGCGAGCACGCGGTTGACCAGCTTGGGGATGCCGGACTTCGGGCTATTGCCTTCCAAACCGATGGTGGCATCCATCACCGCGAAACACGGTCGCGCCACCGTATTGATATCCGCCAACGCCGCGTCGAGCACCAGGTGATAGTTGTGCCGGAACATTGGCAGGCAGCCCCACTGATTCTTGATCGCGCCGGTAATCACTGTCTTGTTGTGCGTCTTCATCACCGGCACGGTCACCAGCTGGGTGCGCAGCAAGATCTCCGGTACCTGCAACTCCTTCAGCACTCGTCCGTTCGGCAGCGGCACCGTGCGCATCTCAGTATGGGTCATGTTTACCCAGGTCAGATCATAGTCGCGGCAGACCCGATCGATCCGGTTCAGATGAAACGCCTTCTCGACATTGACCACGACCTGGTCCGATTCCACGACGTGGATGGTTTCCACCCAGTCACGGATCGTCCGCACCACCCCTTCGAGCACCCAGGGCGATGTGGTAGCGCCCGGCAGAAACAAGTCCCAACCGAGGTTCGGCTTGAGCGCGATTGCAGCGCCGCGCGGAATGTAGTTGCGCCATTGCGCCAGGTCCATCGCGCGCTGGACGCTGTCGAGAACCGCGCCGCGAGCGGACGCACCAGGAGAAACGCGAACAATGCTGACGGCGGAATTCATCGGCGTGGCAGAGGATAGCCGCGCGCCGCGCGACCCTGCAACCGCATCACCGTCGTCCCCGCGCTGCCGTCCGCCGTCGCCCAGCCCCGACAGTGGCCGCGGCGGCGCGCTGGCACCCACCACGAACTTGAGATAAAAACGTCCGACGTCTGCAACGTCCCCGGTACGGAGGGGTGGGTGAGCGGTTCAAACCACCGGTCTTGAAAACCGGCGACCCGCAAGGGTCCGCGAGTTCGAATCTCGCCCCCTCCGCTTCTCAGTCCGCGATTTTCGGGAGTCTCCGGAGACTTCGCAAGAATCCGCGCCGGTGCGGCGCTTCACGCGGAATCAGGGGGCCAGAGACCCCTCGTTCTGGCGGCGGACGCCGGAAGAAACCGGGGAAATCTCTGATGGGGATTTCGGTGGTCCCTTTTCGCGAGGTTCGCGAACAGCTGGCGAATCGATACGGAGTGGGCTGGGTCCCGTGCGTGCGAATGGTCCGACTCGGCGGGCTACCCAATACCGAGTGCCTGCTGCTGCGCGCTCCAAAGGGCAGGGAGGTCGAGTTTCCGGGTGAGGGCGAGCGCCGCGAAGTTCTGCGGGGGAGATCCGCGGGCAGGGATCCGGCGATTCCTTTTTTGCTTGAAACTTCAGCACGATCGAGTTTTCGGGACCCACAGGCCAGCACGACCGGGGCGACATAGGGCGCTCCGAGGAGGTTCGCCTCCTGAGCGGTCTCGTCTACAGCTGATCGGCCCGGCCATCCGTGATCGGCCACTTTCGTGAAAACGATGGCGGCGCGACTGGTCGCCTCGTGCCAGTAGCGTGCGATTGGTAGTACCCCTTGAAGGGAGACCGCTGGCTCGACGGAGGCGTCGCCGCGGCATTCGAGGTACTCCTCGTCGAACGAAGCATACGGAATAGCCCACTCGCCTTCTGGGGCCGGGGAGCAGCGATAGGTGACGTTGACGGTGGTGTCGCCGAGGATGATAAGATTAGTCCCCTTGGCCTTCGCAGCGGAACTTCTGGCGGGTCCCCCCCTCCTCTTGCTCACACGCGTAGTCGTGTCCTTCATCACGCTCACCCTCCTTTAGAACGGCGTCAGTGATCTTCCTCTTCCGCGCGATCTTGGAACCCCTCCCATCCACCTCAGCCGCGTCGGGTATCACCCGACGCTCTCTGCGCATTGATTCCTGGGTGCGGTGGGCCTTTCTACAGCCTCAACGCCGCGGCTCAGGCGCGGAGGGCGCCAGGCCAAGCCGCCCGCCGTCGCCTTGAGCCGTACAGTTAGACCAGTTCCGCTCAGGGATGATCGCTTGAACGCCACACACCCACTTCGTGCCGACAACCATTTCCTCATGTTATCTCAGAAGCTATTTGAATCCCAACAGAGGGACTCTCCATTCACCGGCAAGGTCACAATCCACCCGGTGGAGTTCGGCAGACATATCGACCAATCGAGCTATGGTCGAGGCGACTTTTTCCGGATCCCTGGCATATACAAGATGTCTATTGAGAACATTGTGAAGATGCTGCAGCCAAGACTCAAGTTGCACTTGTATGGTCGATTCGCGAGGCAACTTGTCCTGAATATTCGGCTCTAATATATAGTCTAGATGCACTGCCCGATAGCCAGCCTCGCGCGGAGCACGCGTAGTATCCTCGCGTCTCGCTAGAACTAAGCTCGACTGTGCAGCCCACGCATAAATCACTCTCTCCAAAAGCGGTATGCAACCAATGTGTAAACAGAGTATCCGTATCCCAATGAAGTCGTTGATCGGTAGCCCTCTCGGATATCCGCTGGCTCTCCTGGAGAGCTTTGCCTGCATAGCTTCGCGAGTCTTAATTCGAAAAGTGATCCCTCCAGTGTCATTGTCAACGATGGCCTCCTCTGCATGCTCGGAACGCACGATCCGCCGTATCTCAACGGCAGCGTGATGCGCGAACCGCTTTGCCTCCGGTATAGCTGCTACCAGGACATCGATGACATCTCGCTTCGTCATCGAAGTACCTCGGCCGGCAATTCATCGAGCTCGTCAGCCATAAGCCTCAACACACGTATTTCCAGGAGGCCGGAGGCAACAGCAGGCGCAAATTGCCGTTTCAAATCGTAAATGCTGTCGTCGATCTCCTCACCACTACCGTTTCGCCCAAAACCAGTGTCTTGGAGATTGCCAATCAGGAGTTTCACCCTTCCGGTAAACCCCTCCTGGGCAGACAATGCCTTTACGTCGCGCAACATCCAGTACACACGTGCTCGCTGCCGAAAGCCCAACCGCTCTATTGCGAGGATCACATCATAGAATACCCGAAACGCGCCCTCCTCCAGAATACTGTCGAAGCTATAGTGTGACGCTGCTGCCACGAGATCTGGATCTGCGGGCGGGAGCATGGATTGGCCTCCGGAGTGGACGAGCGCCCCGGGTCGCGACAGCTCCGGGGCCAGCTTTGCCCTTAGCTGCGAATCGAGGCGGGCCTTGATGCTTGCAGAGTCGTGAAGAGCGGGTAGCCGATCCGCTATCGGAAGTTGATAAACCAACCCGTGACTACGAATCACACTCGCAGGTTCGCCTGTTTCAAGTAGCGGAACCTCAACCACCTGGGCACCGCGTCTCGGTCCGTTACCCCCATCCAATCTGAGGAGCTTGAAGCTTTGCGTATCGCTCAAGCGTGGAGCGCCGCCCACAGTCCCCCCGGAAACAATCGAAAGGGGGCCATAGGACCGCTCGCCAGCAACAGGGGCAAGGCGCGAGTCGATCGAGACGTGATTGGTATGCTTGTGACCATGCAGGACAATATCGAAATCATATTCAACGAGCCATTGCCTGAGTTGTGCCGCGTCGAGGGGGGCATCGAAAGCCTTTACTTCAAGCTGTTGTCGCCAAATATGTGTGAGATGATGATGCAATGTTGCGATCTTAGTCAGCTTTCTATATTTCGCACCTAATGTTCGTTGAAGCCGCTTCATCAGGGCGGAAAAGTAATCCAATTGATCAAAGCCGACATAAGGGGCATCGACGATTCTCGACCTATCATAGGCCTCCTTAATGACCTCCAGCGGCCTTTTGATAGCGACATCGGTGTGGAGTGCGATGAGCGAATCGAGGGGTTTGCTGATATCGGGGTCGGCAGGGAGACGACTTCCGCAGCCAAGTGAGGAATTGAATCCGAAGATCAGAATGTCGCGTTTCAAGTCCAAGAGAAAGGGATGACTTGAGACTATCCGAGGCTGGCCAAATCGCAGTCTCGTCTTGAGACCACCTATAAGGCGTGGCGATTTGATGGATATGTTCGGTTGAGTGTGATCGAGCGGCGGATCAAAGTGCGGGAGGTGGGCATGAGGAAAAGTTGTGGCAAAAGACTCAAAGAACTTCCCGTACCTTAGTCGATCCGATTCAGGGCTGGGGTCGAAACCCCATGCGACATCATGGTTGCCGGGGGTAATCATGACATTTGTGGCAGGAGGGAGAATCCGCTTTTCAATGCACCCGATCAACCACCGGCGGCATTGATCCATTCCCTGGGCGTTCGCACGGTTGCAGACATCCCCGCTCAAGATGACGAAAGCTGGTGGTGTCTGAAGAGCCTCAAGGTACGAAGTGAGGCGCTGGAGGAGGGTAGGCACGGAGATGCCCGGGACCGACGTTTTTATGTCGGCGTCTTTGATCTCTCCGGGACCCGCATGGATGTCCGTGAGATGCAAGATCGAGAGACCATTTCTTTCGCTCTTCAAGGCCCCCTCCTATTCGCGGAAATCGCTTGGGTTGCGGCGCAGATGCCAATGGGTAGTCTTGGCCGGGATCCCCTATCGGGCAGACTCGCCATCGTAGGGAACTCCTGTGGATCGAACGGAAAGACTGGCATCCGAGATCCTTGCTCTGTAGGTCTGACGCCAGCTGTCAGCCGCGCGCGTTTTTCTGTGCGGCGGCTGCACGGGCTAGTTAGCCAGCTACGCCCACGGCCCAACCAACTTGTCACGCATCTTACGCACCTGCTCAATCGCGGCATCCTTGTCTTGCCCGCATTGGCTGAACGTAGCATCGAATTCGCGAGCAGCGGACTGGAGTTCGCTGGACTCGTACTTGACAATACTTATTTGGTAGCCCGACTGGTGATGCATTTTAAACCCCTCGATCAAAAAATCATCAGTCACTATGATGCGATTCGGCGCGTGCGCGTGGAAGGGTTCACACACGTACTCGATTGAGGAAATGTCTCTGGCTTGTTCCATCCAATTCAGAAGATTCCTGAATCTAGTCACTAAGTACTCGGGCTCATAGGCACGGACAGGCCAGACGACTAGTTTGAATCGACACCGACTAGATGTAGCGAGCGCGTGCATCGCAGCTCGCTCCGCCAACAGTAATTGCACGTATTCGTCGGAATGTTCCCCTGGGCGTCGGTAGCCTGGGTCATCGGAGACCGAAAAGATGGAGAAAGCGGCCTCGGCCCGGATCTCCAGATTGCGATTCTCTTCATCGAACAGCTCATGGAGGCGCTGCACGACGAAGCGTGAGCGTTCGAGTTTACCTCTGATCACTTGCTCGAGGCCGTATTGCCTGAAATAGCCGAGGTCGCCTTGAACAGAGGAATGAAGGGTCTTCACAAGCCTGTCGATGGTACGTTCAGGATCCGACCAGTCGAACAGGGAGTACGACTGAGTAGTAGCCAGCATGCCGTATGGTTCGATGTTGCGGTCGATCGCGAGGGGCCAGATTCGCTTACCATGGGCGAGTGCGAAACCAATTTCCTGGTTTACCCACGGTGACTGCGCGGACGCGTTCGTCAGCAGGAAGAGGACCATGTCGGCGTCTTTGATCATGTCCTGAAGCTGCGTGTCGAACTGCCTTCCGGGTTCTAGGACACGGTCGAGAAGGCACTTCACGCCGTTCCGCCGCAATATGTATGATAGGAGATGCGCAACTGCCTCATCTTCGCGGGCGTAGGAGACGAAAACTCTCATACTCATAGAACTGACCTCTGCTACTCCACGGGTCTGGGCTGCCCGAAGAGAATCGGCAAGGCGCCCAACTCCGGCAGCCTATCGCGCACGTGCGTTCATACAAACAGGAACGCCACCGCATCAAAGGCTTACGTGCTGCAGTTTTGCAAAATGTTTGCAGGGTGTACGTCCGGATAGCGGGGTCAGAAGGTCAGGGGCACGAGTCGCCTTGACGAGTCGCGCTCGGCGCTCGCGTCTTACTGCCCAGCCGGCACCCCGACGACGATACGAACCTGGTCAACGTCTTGTGCGGCTCAGAGTTCTTCGAGACTGACATCGCGCCGTTAGAAAGCCCCGCGATTCTGTTATTTTCATGCGCTTGCTCTCGATGACTCCTATGGTAAACGGCAGAGATGCCCCCCGCGTTATTGTCCCGTAGTTGGCTCACTTGGGTCGGAAATTTGGGGCTTCTCATGTGCGGCGTTGCTGCCATTATAGCCGCAACCAAATATGGCGATCTAATTCCGGTGATCAACCCTGGCACGGGAAACCACGCTGGTCCCGATTGGACAGCAATAGGCGCAGCTCTCGCGCCAGGAGTACCTTGGGCGTTGGTCATCCTTGGATGGAAGGTTGTCTCCCGCCAGCAGGATGCGCGCGAGCGCAGAAAAGAGGTTCGCGGCGAAATAGAGAGATTGATCAAGGACGTTAGCGAAATCGAACTTCGGACATATAACTATCTTGCAACATCGGGCGATTCCACAAAGAGCCGACGTCTCGGGCTTCGGCTCAAGTCAGACCTTGCTCGGCTGGGAGAAGAAATAACGCGACTGGCTCGCTTTGAAAACCTAGACGCGCTTGAGGCCATGACGGAGCTGCGCCAGGCAATCACCTTCCGTGAGTTCGATAGCAGCTCGCGTCAACCGTGCGACTCCTCTTCAGAATGGATAGCGGATGTCCGGGATGCATCACATGCCCTGATTGGCAGACTTGAGGTAACGTTTCGCGAGAAGCACCGATAGCACGCGCGGCGTTAGGCATGATGACGCATCTGGACCGCCGCGGCGGCATCGATGTACGACCATATCTCGGACTCCAATGTTTCGTCGTCAGAGATAAACTTCAGTCGCCGGTGTAGATCTTCGGCGGAGAACCCCTCCTCGCGAACGAGACCGCCGAAGGCTTCTTCGAGAAATGATGAACCGTACCCAAGCGTGCCGCGGAGGTCGACGACTAAATCGCCGCCTTCGTTCAGCGCAGGCACAAGCAGCCGGCGCCGACACACCTCCCCTGGAAATTTACCGTCCGACTCGAAACGTCCGGCTGGAAACCTCGAAAAATCCTTGGCAATACTAAGACTCCTTGCATTCATTGCGCTTCTCCGGCAACGGAATTGTCCATTGCACTAGGGTTCCTTTAATCGACGATCGATGGTCGTTCAAGGAGTTCGTAGGGGCAGTGGCTTTATAGCTGTAGACGCCACGCTCGCTCATGATCTTCAGATACCCAACGCCGGTCTTTCGGACCACATCTAGGATCTCGCTGAAGCCCTTTCCTCGGTGCTCCTCACGGGTTCTTGTCTTATGGAGCTCCACTGCCGTCTTGATCAGGCGTGCATCACGATGGGATAGCATCCGCGCTGCGCGCAACGCACTTTCAATGAATTCGCGCGGCCAATTTGTGGTCTCGGCTAGCGAGGCGGGAATTCCGATTCCCAAATCGCACAGTGCGACTGTCAGCTTTCCGTCTTTCTCCTGAGAAAACATCCACCAATTGCGGCACTCCGGTTCAAGATCGCCGAAATGGTCGTCTCTCCTGGGATGCTCATAGGCGTGCTGGGCACAGTTGATCATGGCCTCTACGATGCCATCATATAGGTCACTGTTACGGGAAGCGGCCAAGACTCCACGATACTGCGTGACGATGGGCGCCACTGCTTCCCCATCAGCAAGCTCGCCACTCACGGAGTGCCAATAGCGCACGTTGTCCGCAAACGTTTCAGGGTCTTGCCTCTCGTCCTTCCCTAGGATGCTTAGAATTCCAACCTTCTGCAAGACCTGCTCGACTACAACGTCTTCGGGATAGTTACAACGAATCAGTTGCCGGTCTCCAGTGATGCGATGCAGTCTATCGATCTCTGCTTTGAAACGCAGAGTTCCGCATGGAAACATCAGGGTGGTTGGCTTGAAATTCACGTAAACGGGCTTCTGCTCGCCTAATACGCGTCTCCGGATGGTGTCAAGCATTTCCATTAGCTTGTCGCGATGGACCGGCAATTCGAGCACAAACATCTCCGGGGCGTTGACGTTCAAGGCGGCCACGGAGGAACTAGCACGCGACCGCGTCGCAGTGCTCCTCAGACCCATCCTTAAACGGTGAGCCCTTTCAAGTCCGCGCCTCTTGAGGCGACCCCGAAGCTTCTTACCTAGCTTCCGGCGCTTCATCTCTTTTCGGACTTGATGTGAGCGCGTTTGTGGCGACTGCTTTTTCATAGCTCAATTCACGGTTGCCCACGCGGTAGATCGGGATATGCCTTCTACCTGAAACTCGCAACCGAAGCGGTTTGAGAGAATCGTGGACTCGTCGAGCATGTCGCGCGCGACGGTCTTCCCCACGGTCGTATCGAACTGGGGCTGTAGCGGTGCGCGGCTCGCCGGCGACGCACAGTACACGCGGGTGGTCGAGGGAGACGGCAGGAAGGTATCTACCATTCGTTGACAGGTATCGCCCAGTGGCGCTACGTGATCGCCACGATTTGAGCTGGCGCGACATTCTACTGACAAATCTGCAGATGGAGAGATGATGCCTGGAAACCTCTCGGACATTGAGCAACGCCTTTGGGATGCGGCCGATGAGCTGCGCGCGAACTCCAAACTCAAGGCGTCGGAGTACTCCGTCCCAGTTCTCGGGCTGATCTTCCTGCGCTATGCGGATCACAAGTTCACGGAGGCAGAAAAGGACTTCACCGGCAAGGCGACTGCACGGCGCAAGGTCGGCAAGACCGACTACCAGGCGCGCGGCGTGCTCTTCCTACCGGAGGCAGCACGGTTCTCGACGCTGCTCCAGCTCACCGAGCGCGACAACCTCGGAAAGTCGATCAACGACGCCATGAAGGCAATTGAGGAGGAGAACGAGGAGCTACGAGGTATTCTTCCGAAGACCTACACGGCGCTGGAGAACGCGACGCTCATCGAACTGCTCAAGCTGATGGCGTCGATTCCGATGGACATCGAGGGCGATGCCTTCGGGAAGATCTACGAGTACTTCCTCGGCGAGTTTGCGATGACCGAGGGGCAAAAGGGCGGCGAGTTCTTTACCCCAACCTCGATCGTCAGGCTGATCGTCGAAGTGATGGAGCCGTTCCACGGGCGCATCTACGATCCGGCGTGCGGGTCAGGCGGCATGTTCGTGCAGTCGGCCCGCTTCGTCGAGAACCACAAGAAGAACCCAAGCGCCGAGATCATGGTCTACGGTCAGGAGAAGGTCGCCGAGACGGTTCGCCTGTGCAAGATGAATCTTGCGGTCCACGGGCTTTCCGGCGACATCCGCGAGGCGAACTCGTACTACGAGGATCTGAACAAGTCGCCGGGACAATTCGACTTCGTAATGGCGAATCCGCCGTTCAACGTCGATCGGATCAACAAGGAGCGCATCAAGGACGACAAAGCCCGTTTCCCGCTTGGGATGCCAAGCACCGACAACGGTAACTACCTCTGGATTCAGCTTTTCTATTCGTCATTGAACGACAAGGGGCGCGCGGGTTTCGTGATGGCGAACTCCGCCGCCGACGCACGCGGTTCCGAGCTGGAGATCCGCAAGCAACTAATCCAATCGCACGCGGTGGACGTGGTCATCGCCATCGGCTCGAACTTTTTCTACACCGTCACGCTGCCTTGCACGCTGTGGTTCCTCGACAAGGGCAGGGCGAGCACACGCAAGGACTCGGTGCTCTTCCTCGACGCGCGCCACATCTATCGCCAGATCGACCGCGCCCACCGCGACTTCCTGCCCGAGCACATCGAATTCTTCGGCAACATCGTGCGGCTCTACCGCGGCGAGCAGCCCGAGATCACAAACGGCAGCAAGGCTCTGCTTGCCGAGAAGTTCCCCTCTCTGCACTACGCCGATGTGGCCGGCTTGTGCAGAGTGGCGAGCCTTAAAGACATCGAGGCTCAGGGTTGGAGCCTCAATCCCGGTCGCTACGTTGGAGTGGCCGACCGCGCGCCGCACGAGTTCGACTTCGCGGCGCGATTGGAAGAATTAAACGAAGAGCTGGAGAAACTTAACGTCGAGGCGAAAGAATTGGAGGAACGAATCAGTCGCAACGTCTCGACAATCCTAGAAGGATTGATTTGATGGAGTGTCGCAGCAGGGAGGCGCGAAAGTGCCTCCGTGAGGTCGCGAACGTTATCTCTGGCTACGCCTTCCGCAGCAGTGAGTTCGTCTCGGACGGTATCCCCGTTGTTAAGATTGGCAACATTCGCGTAGGATTCGTGGACTTGTCAAATGCAGAATGCGTGAACCCAACGTTTCTCTCATTGGATTCAAAGTACCACGTCAACCCCGGAGATATTCTTATTTCCCTGACTGGCTCTCACCTGAACCAACCGAACTCGGTCGTCGGACGCGTGGCGCTGCATCCTTCGGGCCTCGGCCCTTGCCTGCTCAACCAGCGTGTGGGAAAGGTTATCGTTCGAAGACCAGCCGAATGCGACAGTCGTTTCCTCTATTATTTCTTGCTCGCCGAGCAAACTCGAAGAGAGATAGCAGTGATGGCCCACGGGGCTGCCAATCAGGCGAATGTCAGCCCCACCCAGATTGAAAGTTTGGAGATGCATTTACCCACGATCTGGCGTCAGAAGCATGTCGCCTCCATCCTCTCCGCTTACGACGCCCTGATTGAGAACAATGCCCGTCGCATCGCCATTCTGGAGGAGATGGCGCTGGCGCTATACCGTGAGTGGTTCGTCCTCTTCCGCTTCCCCGGCCATCAGAAGGTGAAGATGATGGAGTCACCTCTCGGAGCAATTCCCGAGGGGTGGGAAGTTACGACGCTCGGCGAGCAGCTTGTCACGCTTGAATCCGGCAAGCGACCCAAAGGTGGAGTTGGTGAGACGAAGGAAGGCGTTCCGAGCATCGGTGCCGAGAACATCATCGGTGTCGGGAGATATGACTTCGCAAAGGACAAGTTCGTCTCACACGAGTTTTTCGAGCAAATGCGTAAAGGCGTAGTGCGGGACCGAGACATCGCAATCTACAAGGACGGCGCGTACATCGGTAAGTCATCCTACTTTCGGGACGGATTCCCTCACTCACAATGCTGCGTGAACGAGCACGTATTTCTCCTCCGCGCCAATAGGCTCCGCCTGACCCAAAACGCCCTTTACCTTTGGCTGCAAGAGCCTGACACGATCCAGGCGATTCGGGCAACTAACGCCAATGCCGCGCAACCCGGCATTAACCAGCAATCAGTTGGAGGGTTGGAGTTGATCATCTCCGATCCCGAGACGGCTTCGCACTTCGATGGCCTCGTTGAACCGTTGCTGGCCGAAATCATCAATCTCGCTAAGCGCAACCGAAACCTCTGCATTGCTCGTGATTTGCTATTGCCCAAGCTGATCTCCGGCGAGATCGAGGTGTCGAACGCTTCCGAATTGCCGCTGGAGGCCACTGCGTGAGTCCGCCGCCCGCCGCCAGCGACTACTCCGAAGACGCGCTCGTCGAACAACCCGCGATTGCGCTGTTTGGGAGGCTCAACTGGACGACGGCCAACGTCTACCACGAGACCTTCGACCGACCGAGCACGCTTGGACGTCAGACCGATCAGGAAGTGGTCCTCACCCGCCGGTTGCAGGCGGCGATCGAGAAGTTGAATCCAGATGTACCACCTGCAGCGTTTTCGCTCGCCATCGAAGAGCTGACGCGCAGTCGTTCCGCGATGAGCGCCGCCAACGCCAACCGCGAGATTTATCACTTGCTGAAGGATGGCGTGAAAGTGAAGGTCCGTGCCGAGGATGGCAGCGAGAGCGTCGAAACTGTCCGCGTCATCGACTGGCGTGAATCCGCCAACAACGACTTCTTCCTCACCTCGCAGCTCTGGATCTCCGGCGAAATGTACAAGCGGCGCTGTGACCTTGTCGGATTCGTGAACGGCATCCCGCTGGTATTCGTCGAACTCAAAGCAACCCACAAGCGCCTGGAGAATGCCTTCACGGAAAATCTGCGAGACTACAAGACGACCATACCGCAGCTTTTCTGGTACAACGCCGTCGTCATCCTCTCGAACGGTAGCGAAAGCCGCATCGGCAGCAGTACCGCAGGCTGGGAGCATTTCGCCGAGTGGAAACGTATCAACGACGAGGGCGAAGCCGGGATCGTCTCGCTCGAAACGATGATTCGCGGCACCTGCGCGCCGCCGCGCCTGCTGGATCTCGTCGAGAACTTCTCCGCCTTCGAGGAGCTGAAAGGCGACCTCGCGAAGATCGTCGCCAAGAACCATCAGTATCTCGGCGTCAACCGTGCAATCGACGCGGTTCGCCAGTTGAAGGAGAAGCGCGGGCGTCTCGGCGTGTTCTGGCACACGCAGGGCAGCGGCAAGAGCCTCTCGATGATGTTCTTCTCGCAGAAGATCCTGCGGACGCTGCCGGGCAACTGGACCTTTGTTGTCGTCACCGATCGCGACGAGTTGGACGATCAGATCTACAAAGAGTTCGTCGCCTGCGGTGCCATCACCGAGAAGCAGGCACAGGCAACGAGCGGCGAGCACCTCAGGCAACTGCTGACCGAGGACCATCGCTACGTCTTCACGCTGATCCAGAAGTTTCACGCCGAAAAGGGGAAGCGACATCCGAAGCTGTCGGACCGTGCGGACATCATCGTCATCACCGACGAGGCGCACCGGAGCCAGTACGACACGTTCGCCCAGAACATGCGCGACGCCCTGCCGAATGCCGCGTTCATCGGATTTACGGGCACGCCGCTCATGGTCGGCGAGGAGAAGACCCGCGAGGTCTTCGGTGATTACGTCAGCATCTACACGTACCGCCAATCGGTAGAAGACCACGCCACCGTCCCGTTGTTCTACGAGAACCGCATCCCCGAACTGCAACTGAACAACAAAGACCTCAACCAGGACATGGAGCGCCTGCTGGAGGCTGCGGAACTCGACGAGGCGCAGGAGAAGAAGCTGGAGCGGGAGTTTGCGCGCGAGTACCACCTGATCACGCGGGACGATCGGCTCGAAAAAGTCGCGGAGGACATCGTCGCGCACTTCACAGGTCGCGGCTACCAGGGCAAGGCGATGGTGGTCTGCGTCGACAAGGCGACAGCGGTGCGAATGTACGACAAGGTCCAGAAGTTCTGGCATCGCCACCTCCCGGAGCTGCGAACCGCGCGCGCGTCGGCCAGCAATGACGAGCGGCAAATCTTGGAGAGGAAGATCAACTACCTGGAACAGACCGACATGGCGGTCGTGGTGTCGCAGGCGCAGAACGAAGTCCAAGACATGAAAGACAAGGGCTTGGACATTGCGCCGCACCGCAAGCGGCTGGTGACCGAGGATCTCGACACCAAGTTCAAGCGCGCCAGCGATCCATTGCGGATCGTGTTCGTGTGCGCCATGTGGATGACCGGCTTCGACGTGCCGTCGTGCTCGACCATCTATCTCGATAAGCCGATGCGCAACCACACGCTCATGCAGACCATCGCGCGCGCCAACCGCGTCGCCCAGGGCAAGGTCAACGGGCTGATCGTGGACTACGTCGGCATCTTCCGCGACCTGCAAAAAGCGCTGGCGATCTACGCCGCACCGACTCCAGGCGGCGGTACGGACACGCCGATCAGGGACAAGGCAGAGCTGATTGAGTACCTGAAGAAGGCAATCGCTGACGCGGAGGCGCACTGCGTGGAGCGCGGCATCGATCCGGCCAAGATTCGAGTCGCTCCAGGCTTCGAGCGCGTGCGACTGCTCGACGACGCGGTCGAGGCGATCGTCGTCAATGACGAGTCGAAGCGCAAGTACCTGCTACTCGCGGGCAACGTCGCCAAACTCTACAAGGCGATCCTGCCCGATCCCTTCGCCAGTGAGTTCATGCCCGCCTGCGTTCTGCTGGCGGTGATCGCCGAGAAGATCCGCACGCTGCTCCCCCCCGCCGACATCTCCGAAGTCATGGCCGATGTGGAGAAACTATTGGATGAATCCATCGATGCGAAGGGGTACGTGATCCACGACACCTCCGAAACCTACGGCACCCTCGTGGATCTGACGAAGATCGACTTCGATGCTCTGAAGGCGAAGTTTGCAGCGGGGCGCAAGCATACGGAGATCGAGAAACTGCGCGCGGCGATCCACCGCAAGCTCACGGCAATGATGCAACTGAACCGCTCCCGCCTGGACTATCTGGCGAAGTTTCAGAAGCTCATCGACGAGTACAACGCCGGAAGCAAGAACATCGAGCGGCTCTTCGACGATCTGCTACGCTTCGTCCAGGGTCTCAACGCGGAGGAGCAGCGGAGTGTGAGCGAGGGGTTGTCGGAGGAAGAACTCGCGCTCTTTGATCTGCTGACCAAGCCAGATCCGACCCTCGGCTGTCAATCGGCTTCCAAAATTGACCCCCGATCGGCGTCCAATTTTGACCCCCCTGTCGGCCATTGAGGGGGGCCTCTGGCAGCATTCCTTCGTCGACTCTTTGGATTTTGATTAAAGGTTCTTCGC